>OBLI01000695.1_pt1 | contig 35101 bp, 45 predicted proteins | sample 1519701 | NCBI WGS metagenome assembly OBLI01 (sample SAMEA3663005, study PRJEB22513) | pig gut metagenome | biome: pig gut; feature: pig-associated habitat; material: faeces | place: France | collected 2012 | reverse complement strand
GAATATCGTCCGGCATAGCCTTCGCGTCGACGGCTTTCCTGGACTGTTCGCGTCCGGTTATCTCGAAGCTGGTGCCGACGAAGGCGTGCGGAATTTGTTTAAATACCGATTTAACTTCTTCGTCGATGTCCTTGTATTCCTTGACAAGCGGTTCGAGTTCTAAACGACGATTTAATTTTTCTTCCAGAAGTTCGTTATTGATCATTTCGGCCGGCTTATGTATTGCGTCACCCATGCACAAAGACGAGAACGGGCAGTTGTCGCACAAGTCCGGGCGATAATTGGCTTCCGGATAAATACCTTTTTTCTTTAATTCCCAAAGTCTTTCCAGGCGCGACAAAATATATTCGCATTCGCCATAATCCAGCGTGACAAGAATTAACTTTTCCGTCCGGAAATTTGAGAGAATAAACAAACCGGCTTCCTGGTTGTTTCCGTATAAGTAAAGCTGCATTTGACGAAGATATTTCCGGTAAAGCGGCTTTTTATTAAAATCTTCCAGACTATTAAGCATATTGAACGAATTTTCGTTCATCGACTTAATTTCAATCGGAATTGCTTTTCCGTTCCATAAGATCTTCCCGTCAATCTTGCCGCGTGCGATCACTTCGCCTTCGCGATTTTTAATTTCAAACGGCGATTGTGCTTCCACAAATTCCAGGCCGAGTTCATAGCCCAGTCGGTTTTTAACGTTTTCTTCTTCCTTGTTGCCAGCGTCAAAGATCGCCTGCAATCCGGCGTCGTAAAGTTCCTTCTTATCCCAGTCAAGTATTGAATGGATCATATAGCGATCGCATTCGTTAATATCCGAGCAAGTGAACGTCGACTTCGGATAGCGGTTTATTTTGGCCGACAAAACTTCTTTTCTTTTTTCGACGATATGATCGGCCAGCGACATAACGTCTTCGATTGTAACTAAATGATGTCCCATATTATTTTCCTTCCAGCCATTTAATAACGTTGTTATAATCTCTGACTTTTAAGTCGCGCGGATCTTTAACGTTGAATTGTGCTATATAGTCGTTAACGTCTTGTTCGCTCTTCCCTGACGATTTATAGATCGCATAAAAGCGGTTGAATTGCGCCTGGCTGATCTTGCCGTCGTCTTGTTCCTTCTTGTCATAGGTAACACGCGCGGCCTTATCCGGATCGATTCCGGCCTTCTTAACTTGTTCCCATGTTAAATTCCGAATACCTAACAAACGCGACACGCCATTAACGACCATATTCGAATAAGCAGCCTTGCGAATGTTTGTTTCGTCGATTTCGGAAGCCGGTTTCATTCCATTTTTGGTTTTTGCGAAGAAGGCGTCCTTCTGGCTACAAGTGCCGACGGCGTGAATAATATCGCGTCCCAGGTAAAATTCGCCCCGGTATTCATAGAAGTAATATTGCCCGGCCTCATCTGATGAAAAAACTTTTTCGCATTCTACCTTGCGCCAGTTGACGCCGAATAAACGGGCTATACGTTCCGCGCCGCTGCAAGTCAAATAAGGTTTGCCCTGTTGATCTACCCAGTCGTTTTCGTTAGTGCGCTTTAAAGCCAGCGTAACAATTTGATCCAGTTGAGTAATGCGGCGATTTGCTGCGGCCAAAATATCTTCGGTTAAATCCAGTTGCGTGTCTTGTGGACTGATGGATATAATTTCGTTACGTTCTAAATTTTCCATAATTAAAAATCCTTTTCTAAATGTGTTCCGTGAATTGCAAAATGTAATGTGTCTAACTCTTGACGATATGCGGCCAAAAGATGTTCTGTTTCTTGAAGGCCTTGTTCAACACGATCGAAGCTGTCGGCGTATGCGTTCCAGTTATGGACGGAAAAAATTGTCGCCAGCGTTAAAGTGAATGAAATTAAAAAAGATTTAAGCATTGTCGCCCCCTTCGTTTTCTGTATCTTCGGCCAGACAAGCGGTAATATCGGAAACAATCGCGCATAAATCCTTTTTGTTAAGAAGGATTGTCGCCTTGCTGTCGACGTTTTCAACCTTCATTTTGAAAGTTGGCCAGTTGTTGTCTTCGTCAAACGTTTTGAGAATTGTAACTTTTGATGTGAATTCTTGGCTTTGCATGGCTATTTACTCCCTATGTATTGTTGAACAAGGTTGTAAAATGCTGCGCTTTTTGTGCCGCTGCCGCATTCAATAAGATTGTTGAAAAAATCATCTTCGATATTGTCGCGCGCGTCGTCGCGTAGGCGATCGTCGTTCCAGATTTCATCGTCACGGACGCAAACGTTACCGACGCCGACGTTGACATAGTCGCGATCATGGCCGAGCGAATATTCTTCCGGGCATTCTTCCTTCAAGCGATCGATTTCCTTTTCGATTTGTTCTTCGATCGCTTCGTCCAGGGCTTTTAATAACTTTTCTTTCATTGCACACCTACCAGGAAAAACGGATCATTGTTTGATTGAAAGAATTTGTTTCAATACTTGTTTTGATTTCGCCGTATTTCGTGCGGAATTCATGAATAAGATCGCAAAGGATTATTTCGTGCATATCTGCGGTGCTTATCTGCTTATAAAAATTAAGCGTGCAAGTTTTTTTAGCGATTTGTTTTTCTGACATACAGCATTGGCAATATATTTTTTGATCGCCGCGTAAAGCTTTCGCCAGTTTTTGAAGATCTTTCTTCATCTGTTTTGTATCAATCATTTTTTCGCCACCTTTGTTAAAAGTTAAATTCTGTTTACAATGACAGTTTACGAAAATCATAAATAAAAGTCAACAACAAATTTACGATAATCATAAATTATTTTTACGAATATCGGAAAATCAATAGTTTATAAAGCAAAAAAAATTCCGCCGAAGCGGAAAATTTTATAAAAAAGATGTGGATTATTTATTTTTTACCGGAATATACGAATAAACAAGCGAGTATAAAGAACGGGACAAGAAGCATTAAATGCGCGGCTTCTTTTCCAGAGAATCCTGAAGACATTAAACCTTTTGACATTAAACACAGTGCCGAAATGGAAAAAGCAAAGGCGACAATACCAAATATTGTCTTTGAAATATCTTTCCAATCAAGATCTTTTATGTACTGTAACGTTTCTTTGTAATGATATAAAGCAAATCCAAGGCATAAAATAAAGCCGCAAAGAATAAAACCTATTAAAAATTTATAAGTGTGCATTAAAATAAAAGCATATAAAGCGACAATAAACCCGAAAATATACTCTGTCGCGCCAAGGAATAAAAGCAAGGCGATCAAAAGAAAAGATCCTTTTATTAAATCTTTTGTGTCCTGCTTCATGAATTAAACCCTTTCATTCGTTTTTGGCGGTAACGTTGCCGGTTGAGAAGGATTTTTAATATCTTGCGCCGCTTCTTGGCGTGAAGCAAGCGATTTTACAGCCTTTAATAAGGCAATATCTTCGGACGATACTTCTTCCGGCTTTTGATAGTTCCATAATTCTTCTTCGGTAATATCTCCGGAAATAAAGTCGAGAAAAGCCGTCCGGTCAAACTCTAAAAATTCAGCCGTCTTTTTTATTTCTGCCGCTTGTATTTTTCTTATACCGCTCAATATCGCGCTAACGTGTGATTGCTGTATACCAAGGCATGAGGCAAAGTCCTTCTTTGTCTTATTAAGATCATCAAGGCGTCGTTCAAGCCAATGTTTCTTCAAATTATCCATATTTCTACCTACTAACGAAAATCGTAATATATTTTTATAAAAAATTCAAGAAAAAAATAATTTATGATTATCGTAAATTTACTGTTGACTTTTATTTATGATTTTCGTAAACTACCATCGAAAGGAGTTTTTCAACATGGATTGTATAAAACTTTTTAGCAAAATAAATGCTCATAAACTGTCAAAATTATTAAACATACCGTCAACAACTATTTATTCGTGGAAAAAAAATGGTGTTCCGAAATGGCGTGTTGCGGCGATTGTTGAAGCTTGTAGAAAATACGGAATTGATATTTCTGACTGTCTAGCTTGAAGGATAATGTTATGGCGCGGAAGAACAGTGTTGATATTTGGAAAAGGTTAATGGCGGCAGAAAACAAAATTTCGGCCGGTGTTAAAAATCTGCAATATGCCAACGGTCGCGCCGTTAATTCAGAAGACGAATTATGCGCCGCATTAGTGCGGTGGTGGGACTTAATCTTTCCGGACAGAAAACAAGATTTTATTCATATACCTAACGAAGGCAGCGGATCACGCGTTCGCGGATCGAAGTTAAAAAGGCTTGGCGTTCGTGCCGGTGTTCCGGATTATCTTGTTTGTTTGCACGGGCAGCCGATCGGTTGGCTTGAAATTAAGTTCGGAAATAACAGATTGGAGCCGGAGCAAGTAAAGTTCCGTGATGTTTGCAGGGCTAACGGCGTGAAGTGGGCTGAGATTAGAAACTTCGTCCAGTTTACGGACGCTTTGCAGGCTTGGGGGCTTTATAATCCGGAAAAGGACAAGCCGAAGTTCTTTCAAGAAGTTAAAGCGGCAAAGCCTGTTGATTTAAATTTATTATTTAGAAAGGTGGCGAAAAATGAAAAATAAATTTACTTTTTTTGATAATTTCAAGGAAACGGCCGACAAATTGCCAGACGATTTGCGCTTGAAATTCTATGACGCGATGACGGATTACGTTTTCAAAGGTGTAAATTCCGACGACATCGTCGTTTCGGCGTTAATTATGGCGATAAAGCCATATTTAGACAACGAAGTTTCTTCTTGGGGTGGTGCGCGCGAAGGATCAGGACGCAAACGCAAAAATCAAGATAAATCAAACGAAATCAAATTTAATCAAGTTGAACTTGAAAAACTTGAAAAAAATCAAGACGGACTTGAAAAAGTTGAAAACAATCAAGATAAATCAAGTTTAATCAAAATAAATCAAGATTTACAAAAAACAAAAGAAAAGACACCCCCACACCCCCAAGAAAATAAAAATAAAAATATATATCCCCCTGTAACACCTAACGGTGTTTACTCCCCCTTGCCTGAAAAAGACGACAGCGGAATGATTGATATTGAAGAACTGATTGCAGCCACACCGCCGAAAAAACGCTTTGTGCCGCCGAAACTCGACGACATTAACGCCTACATTGCCGAAAAAGGATTGATTGTGAATGGTCAAGTTTTCCTTGACTATTTCACGGCCGGAGATTGGAAGGACAGCGAAGGAAAGCAGGTTAAGAACTGGAAGCAAAAACTTATCACTTGGGACGAACGGGACAGACGAAAACGCACGCTTGCCGCCGCGCGTGGATTGCTGCCACAAAAAACGGCCGTTGCTTCCGGATCTTATGACGAGGGGGTGCCGCTATGATTGTTTGTAAACGCTTTGAAAATTGCAGCCTGGATAATTACCGGGCGGAAACACCGGAACAAAAACGACTTGTTGAAACGTTAGCCGACGGGATTAAAAACGGTTTTAAAGACAATATTTTGATTGTCGGCAGCGTCGGAACCGGTAAAACGCATTTAGCTTATTCAATCGTTAATGCGCTGGAAGAAAAGCGCACAGGATATTCTGACCCGTCCTTCCGGTATTATTCCGAAGATAAAGTCAAATATTGCACGATCAAGTCGATTATTGACAATATAAAGGCTTCCTGGAAGGATCCTTCGGCTTCGGAAATGTGGGAATATTGCAATAAACCGTTGTTAATTATTGATGAAATAGGCGTGCAATATGGGACGGATAGCGAACGAACCGAACTTTACGAAGTTTTTAATCGTCGTTACGAAGGAATGCTGCCGATTATTGCTATAAGCAATCATGACGAAGCGGCGCTTCTTAAAATTTTAGGACAAAGAATTTTTGATCGCTTAACCGGTGGCGCGAAAATATTCACATTATCCGGGAAAAGTTATCGACAAGGGGGCAGAAAGTGAACGAAGAAGTAAAAGACACAAAGGATATTTTGAACACTGCCGACGTTGAAGCGCGTATATATCACGCCTTTGAGGTTATGCGCTATCTGCCACCGGTTAAACCGCAGGGATATTATAACATCTTTTTGAACATCAGGCCGGAAATAATCAATCCGGAAGACATAAATCCGGTTATTTGTGGCCGTGAATTTGATTTAGCTATGGAAGTTTGCGACGTTTGGTGGAAACATTTATACAAACTTAATGATCCTGAATTGTTGGAGTTAATAAAATACCGCTGCGGTGCGCCGATTATCAAAGACGGCCGCGAAGTTTATGCTTGGTCGCGTATTCGTCCATGGCGCGCCGTGGCAAAAGAATTTAAGTGTCATCGCAGCACGGCAAAAAACAAGTGGTGTTCTATGCTTGATTTCCTGCTGAAAAGGGTTAAAAAGTAATACTTACGAAAATAGTAATATATGTTATATATTTGATTTTATTGAATAAATTGAAAAAATTGAAGACTTACGAAAATAGTATGTTGCATTTTTCGATTTTGTGGCCTATATTTTCGCTAGGATTGGAAATAGTGCGCTTAAAACGTGGTGTTTCTGATCCGCCGCCAAGTCGGTTTCGCCACCCTTGGCGGTTTTCTTTTTTAAATTTTGAAATTTTCAGCCGTTCTCTTACTGGAGCGGCTTTTTTTTATTTGAGGTTTACGAAAATGGAAAATATCACGATTGCAAAAGCATTAAAAACAATCGTTTTGCCGGACGGAAAAACCGTCCACGAAGGCGACGAATTTGTTTATAATCACGATTTTGAGAACTGCGGCGAATTTGAGATTGTCGGCGAACAGAACGGCAACAAAGCCCAAGAAGGAAACGAAGGAAAAGACATTTCGATTGACGAACTTTCGGTTGAAGAAATGAAGGAAATTCGTTTGAAGGCCAAAGATTTGAAAATTGCCAATTGGCACACAAAAGGAATTGCGCGTCTGCTTTCCGAGATTGCCGAAGCCGAAGCAAAACCGGCCGACGAAATCACTTCAAACACCGCAGAAAACAAGGAAAAAGATCCGGAAAATACCGTTGACGGAATCAGTCCCGAAGTGGTTGTTTCCGAAATGGAAAATACCACAGAAGCCCCTGCACCGCAGCAGCCGGACAATACCCCTTTGGAATAATATTTATTTGAGGTTTACGAAATGCTTAATAACGAAAATATGTATAAAACCGTTTATTTTTTGAGGTTTAACAATAACGCCGTTGTTGCCGGCCGCTTGACCGGAACGGACATCAGCGACAACGGGTATATAAAGCACACGATTGAAGCCGGCGGCCAATTTTATAATCCGGACGACGCGATCGTTTTCTACACACGAAAAGAAGCGGAAGAAGCACTAAAAAAATTTAAACCGATCAACGACAAAATTATTTCGGTTATGAACGCCGCTAATCTTGAAATTGACGCTTTGCGCGAAACAATCAACGGAAAACCGCATTTTCCCGAATATGCGAAGATACGAAAGGCAAAATAACAATGACAAGACCGCTCAAATATAAGACTGTGCAGGAACTTGAAGCGGCCATTGAAGAATATTTTAAACGCAGACAAGAAACTGCTGTTCCGCCGACTGTTGCCGGTTTGGCCTTGTGGCTTGGTTTTGAAGATAGGCAAAGCATTTATGATTATAAGGAACGACCGGCTTTTTCTTGCACAATAAAAAGGGCTATTACCCGAATTGAGGAATACGCCGAATTACAGCTTCTTTCAGGCGAAGGAAGTGCCACCGGTGCGATCTTTTGGCTTAAAAATCACGGCTGGAAGGATAAAACCGAAGTTGACACCAATATAAAGGATTATTCGCTGTTCGAAGAATCCGTTGAGAAGAAAGCAAAAAAGTATGAGAATATCAAGCGAAGTAAAACAAAGGCTAAAAAATGACCTTGTCGCCTTCCGTGACGTCGTTTTAATGAATGATCCGAAGTTCGAGGTTGCGCCGGGGGACTTTCATTTTGCGTTATCTGACCTTCTTTTGAACGAAAAGAAGCACGTCGCAATAGAAATGTTTAGAGAATCCGGCAAATCTTCATATGCTTTGCGTGCTTTTCCTCTTCATTGCTTGGCTTATCCGTCAAAGGACAGAGATTTTATTGTCATTATCAAACAAAATCAGTCCACCGCGTCGAATAAGCTAAAGGATATTATCAGCGAATACAAAAGCAATCCGCTGTTGCAGCACAATCTTGTGCAGATTAACGAGGAAAATGCGAAAGTCTTTTCCGTTGATGTGAGGGACGAGTTCGGCCAAGTTGTTAATGTCCGTATCGAAGCATACGGCAAGGGAACCAGTATTCGTGGCTTGAACAACCAAGACAGACGCCCGAAGATCATTATTCTTGACGATATACAGGACAAAGACGACGCCCGTTCGGAAACCGTAACGGCGACGGACTGGGATTGGTTTTTGTCGGACATTATCTTTTTGGGCGAACATACGCGAATTTTCTTTATAGGAAACAACCTTGGCGATCGCTGCTGCATTGAAAGATGTATAAACAACGCGGCGGAACTCCATTTTAAGGTTATTCGCGTTCCGATTATGGTTGACAATAAACCTTCTTGGCCGGCACGACACACGGTTGAAGGAATTTTGCGCGAACGTGCTGACTACGCGAAACTTGGCAAACTTGATATTTGGATGGCCGAAAAGATGTGTCAAGCGGTAGCAGAAGAAAACCGGACGTTTAGCGAAGAAGATTATCGGTATTATTCGCCAAACAGGCAACAGGAACTTGTTAATTGCTGCAATGTCTATGCTTGTCTTGATCCGGCGTCGTCGCTTAATCCGGAAAGCTGCTTTCGCGCGATTACGGTTACCGGCGTTAGTCAAGAGAATTACTGGTTTTTACTAAACTGCCGTTATGGCCGTTGGGACACGTTCGGGATTATATCCGAAATATTTAACGTCGTTATCAAATACGGATTGCGAGAGTTTTACATTGAAAAAGGCTGGTGGGAGCAAGTTTCACGGCCTTTGATTGAACAGGAAATGCGTCGGCGCAACGTATTTTTTAATGTGATACCGCTTGAACACGGCAAAGTCGGAACGAAGTTAGAGCGAATAAAAGCCTTGCAACCGCGTTTTAAGGCGCACACGGTGTTTTTTCCAGACGAAGCGGATTGGCTTTCGGAGTTTAAGACAGAACTTGCAGGCGTTACGCGCGACGCGATTAAAAGCGAATATATCGACCTTGTGGACGCTTTCGCTATGACGGATCAAGTGGCTGTTGCACCGGTTAATTTCCGGCCGTCTGCACCGCAAAGCCGCTATGACCGCGAAGGCGGAACTTCTTACGAAGTGGAAAGTTTATTCGATATTGCGGGGTATTAAATGATTACAGGAATGACAATATATTCGGGCAACGTCCCGTTCGACCAGTTGGACAAGTGGATCGAAACCGTCAATAAAGAATTTAAGCTGTCGGCAAAAAATAATGAATGCCGGCAGTTTTTTTATTCAATACGAAGCTATTCATATTTTGCCTTTGCAAACGAAGGTTACGCCGTAATGACGGAAGAAATGGATATGTGGGGCAATAAAAGCCTTGTCGTTAAGTCCTCTTATCTGCTGCCGGAATACCGGACATTGGCGAACTTAAACGAACTTCAACGCTACATTGAACAAACGGCGCGGCAATGTGGCGCAACAAGCATAATCCAAGGAACGCACCTCGGGGATCGCTTCCTTACTTATTTAACGCGCCAAGGTTACAAAACTTGTGAAATGAGAAAGGAAATATAATGGGAAAAGGTAATCCGTTTAAAGCGGTAACAAAAGTTGTTGGAAACATTATCGAAGCCCCGTTTAACGTTGCAAGCGGCGTTGTTAAAGGTGATGTTAATAAGGTTATCAATGGAGCTGTCAAAGGCGCGACAATGGGAACAGTCAGTTACGACAAGTCTGGCGGCGGTTTGTTCAATGTTCAGGACACTGTCGGAAACGTTATTGGCGGCCTTACCGGAACAACTGCGCTAAAAGACAGTATTGACAACGCGCAGGCTTCGCAGGCGGCGCAGGAAAAAGCAGCAGCAGACGCCTTGGCGAAACAACAGGCTGACGCTAAAGCGGCAGCAATATCGCGCCGTAGGGCTGATTTATCGGGCGATACACAAACAATTTATACTTCCGCGCTTGGCGATGTGGCGAACACCGCGGCCGGAAAAACCAAGAAAAAAACTGTTTTAGGTGGTTAAAATGGAATTATCGGCGGAAAAAATAATTAAAAATCAGCAAAGGTTGAGGTCTGATCGTATCAGTTTTGACAATCTTTTTCAGGATCTTCATAATTTTTATTATGTTGAAAGTGATAATATCACGACTAAAAAGACACGCGGAAGCGAAATAACAAAGCTTTTAGACACAACTTCGCTTGACGCGGCGGATATTGCGGCGGCCGGTTTGTCTAATTATTTGACGCCGGAAAGTTCAAAATGGCTGTTTTTGGAACACCCAAACCCTGAATTGCGCGACAATAAGGAAGTTCAAAACTGGATGCACGACGCGGCAGATGAACTGCTTTATACCTTTGCACGATCCAACTTTTACAATCAAATGTCTATTTTTTATAAATCGTCTTTGGTTTATGGCACGGCTTCAATGGTTACGGAAAGAGATCCGCACGACAATTTGCGCTTCTATAACCTGCCTATAAATAAACACTGGATCACGGAAGACGCACGCGAACGTCCAAACGCTTATTATATTCAATACGAATATACGGCCGAACAGGCTTATTCGCGCTTTGGCGACGCTGTCGGGCGTGATGTCATGGAAGCCTACCAGTCCGGCGCAAATGAAAATAAGAAGTTCAAATATCTTTGCTATATCGGCCAAAGGAATGTTTACGATCCGGATAAACTGGACAAGTTCAATATGCCGATCCGTATGTGTTGGATTGATGTTGCAAACAAAAAGATCTTAAGAGAAGACGGCTTTCGGGCTATGCCGTGCGTTTCGCACAGGTTTTATAAAGTGGCGCAGGAAGTTTACGGATATTCGCCGGCGATGAAGGCTTTACCGCACGCAAGGCTTCTTAATGCTATGACGGACACAGTCTTACGCTCGGCAATGAAACAAACAGATCCGGCGTGGGCTATTCCGGACAACGCTTTTATCGGACGTCCGAACTTTAACCCGCGGCAAATAAACTTTTACAGACGTTCAAGCCTAAGTCCGCGCGACGAGATCTTTCCGCTTATGTCCGGTGGTAACGTATCAATCGGCGAAGCAGAACTTGAAGGACAACGGCAGCAGATCCGTAAAATATTTTTTAACGACACGTTCCAACAGTTTTCAGAACTGACAAAGCAAATGACAGTTCCGGAAGTTATGGAGCGGATCAACGAAAAAATGTCGCTTCTTGGTCCGGCAGTCGGTCGTTATGTTCATGATGTTTTGCAGCCGCTTTGCGAAAAAAGCGTTATTTCACTTTATGAAGACGGCAGATTGCCTCGCGTTCCTGATGTTATGGCAGAGAACCCCGGCTTTGAAGTCCGCTTTACGTCGCGTCTTGTTCAGTCGCAGCGACAAGTTGAAGTTCAGAATTTGTCAACGGCCTTGGGCTATGTCGGACAGATTGCGCAGATGAAGCCGGAAATCTTGGATAAAGTTGACGGCGACAAGGCGATTGACAAGGTGTTTAACGTCATCGGCGTTGATCCTGAAATTATTTTTGATCAGCAACAAGTCGATAAAATTCGCCAAGCACGCGCCGAAATGGCTATGCAGCAGCAACAAGCCGCGCAGGCATTAACCGAAGCACAAACTTATAAAGCGGCCGCAGAGGGGGACAGAAATGTCAAAGACGCTGAAGCTTAACGACAAGCACACGATAGCAGATTTAAGAACGGCAATCAAAGACATTGCGCGAAATTATCCTGTTTTTATGGATTTTTTGGAGCAATATTGCGGTTTTTATTTTCCGGTTATGTCAAGCAATCCGAACGATATTTGTTATTCGGCCGGAAAGCGCGACGTTATTTTAACAATTAAAACCATAAGCCGCGACGACATTTCGCCGGAAAATGTCGCAGCTTTATTTAACGAAGGAAATATCAATGGATCCGACAACTGACAATTTAGGCCAGCCGGACGTAAACGGCGGCAATCCAAACGCAAACGAAGCCGCCGGAAATGGCGGTTTTAATTTTAATAGTGCTTTGAACTCTGAATATTCAAGCCACCCGTCAATCCAAAAGTTTAACGGCGATGTAAACAATTTGGCAAAAAGCTATCTATCACTTGAACAGCTTATGGGGCAAGGACGCGTTGCTATTCCTAAGGACGGAAACGATACCGTGGCTTGGGAAGCATACGACAAGGCTTTCGGTGTTCCGGCCAAAGATCAGGACTATAATTTGAACGCAAAAGAAGGCTTTGAGTATGACAAAGCTTCTTTTACAAAGCTAATGCGCGACAACCACATTGCGCCGGCAGCAGCGCAAAACATCTTAAACGCCTTTTCTGAAACAATCGAAGAAATGGGACGATCAGAAGCTGCCGCCATTGAACAACAAAAAAATGCCACCGTTTCGGCGTTGAAAGCCGAATGGGGAGCAAAATACAATCAAAATATGGAACTAGCTAATAATACGCTTGTCAAACTCTGCGAAAACAAAGAGGACTACGACCATATTTTGAACATTGTCGGCAATGACGCCGCTTGTATTAAATTTTTGAATAAAATTGGATCACTCACAACCGAAGGTAATTTAGGCGGCTTTGAAGGACAAGTTTCCGGCTTTTCGAAAACCCCTTCCGAAGCAAAGGCCGAATTTGATAGGATTATGAACGATCCGGACGACGCATATTGGGCGGGATCTCGCAACCGTCGAAACGATGTTCGTTGGTGCAAAGAACACAACGCAACTTATGTTTCGGAAGACGAGAGAAAAGCCAGAGTGCAATATGTCCAGTCTTTAATGAGAATGCAGGGATAATCTTTTTAAGACCTCTAAATTTTCTGTTTAACGCCCCCGAAAGGATAAGGCGAACACTCGTTGTTTTAATTTTTTAATCAACATAAAGGAAATAAAAAAATGGCTGATGTTACACAGTTAGATATTCGCGGCCAAGAGTATTCGAAGATTATTCTTCCCTTGGCACGTCAGGAAAGATCAATGCTTTACGATAAAGTATTCGTAAAGAGTGATTTTACAGGTAAATCTTTTTATCAGGATCAGATCGGAACGTGGTCTATGTCTGAAAAAACCGCTCCGAACTCGGCAACCCCGAAAAACGATCCGAACTTGTCAAGAACGCGTATTGATATTAAAACTTATAACGACGCGCGTATCTTTGACCGCTCTTTGGAATTGCAGTCTTTCAGCGATCCGATGAGTGTTGCTTCAATCTCTTTGCAGTCCGCCGTTGGTATTCAGATCGATAAGGTTATTTACAATGCTTTGGGCGCAACTGCGCTTCGCGGAGAAACCGGAGAAACTTCCGTTACTTTCCCGACTGCACAGACGATTAACGCAAACTTCGGCGCAGCAAGCGGAAATACCGGTTTGACACCGGCAAAAATCCGCCGTGCGTCTAAAATGTTGACCGCAAAAGGTGTTTCTACCATGGACAGAACCTTTGTTGCTTCGGCAACCGGTCAGGAACAGCTGCTCGGTAACACTGAAGCGACTTCTTCCGATTACAACAACGTCAAAGCTCTTGTTAGCGGCGAAATTGACACTTGGTGCGGATTTAAGTTCGTGTTCTTGCCGGACGGCATTATTAGCACGACCGAGCAAAGCGTTGCAACTTATTACGCTTTCCATAAAACCGGCGTATGCTTTGCAATGCTTGAAGAACTGTTTATGCGCGTTTCTGAACGCTCTGACCTTTCTTATTCTAAGCAGGTTTACTACGAGATTTCTTGTGGTGCTGCCCGTTTGGAAGAAGGCAAAGTCGTTAAAGTTCTTTGCGACGAAACAGTTGCTTGATTTTCGTAAACCTTGGGGTTGTGCTGCAAAGCGCAGCCCCTTTCTTTTTGTATGGATTTTATAAAATGAGTAAAGTTAGCATTGTAAATAAAGCCTTGACGATGTTAGGCGCAAACAGAATTGTGTCGCTTTCCGACGATACACGGGAAGCAAAAACAGCAAACGCCGTTTACGACCAGTCTTTGAGATCTATTTTGTCGGAAACTTGTTGGAGTTTTGCCACGAAGCGCGCTTTACTTAATAGATTGGACGAAAAACCTGCGGTCGGTTGGGGGTATTACTTCCAGCGTCCGTCTGATTGTATAGAAATTTTTGAAACGACCGCTTGCAGTTGGCGGCCGGAAGGCGAAAAAATTTGGGCTTCCGATCCGTCGCTTGGCGTTATTTATACCTATTTGAACGAAGATGACACTTTTTATTCGCCGAAGTTTGTTGACGCTCTCGCTTGCATTTTGGCTGCTAATATGTGTTATGACATAACAAATTCGGCCAGTCGCACGCAGGAACTTATTTCACTTTATGAAGGCGAATATTTGCCGCGTGCCCTTCACTATGACGCAAGCCGGCAAGGCGAAACAACCGTTAAAGACGACGAATGGATTAACGCAGCTTTAGGAAGGGGATCGCAATGGCTAGAGTAGAACCATTATTACCGATTTTTGCCCGCGGCGAAGTCAGCCCGTTAATGTATGGCCGAAATGATATTGAACCTTATTCGTCTTGCTTGAAAGCCTGCCGCAATATGCTTGTTCGTCCTTATGGCCTTGTTAGCCGCATTATTGGCACGGAATACATCGCTAACGCCAAGGCTAAAGCAAAACTTATGCGCTTTATTTTTAGCCCGACGGACAGCTACATCATTGAGTGCGGCGCAGGATATTTTCGTTTTTACTACAACGGCGCGCCTGTTTACAAAAACAACGCCGTTTATGAGATTGCAAACAGCTTTACCGAAGCAGATCTTGAAACAATACAATATGTTCAGATCGACGATGTGATTAAAATTGTTTACCGGCGCGACACCACCAAGGACAACACGCCGAAAGAGTTAATCCGTAAAGCGGCCGACAACTGGGAATTTCGCGACGTTAATTTCAAATGCACGCCGTATTTAACCGAAAACTTAACCGATACAACGATTAAGGCTTCGGCTAAAACCGGCGACGTAACATTAACGGCAAGTGCCGATATTTTCAATTCCGGACACGTTGGGGCTTTCTTTTGGATTGGCGAAGCAACAACCGTTGACGGTGTAAAAAAGCAAGGATTTGTTAAGATTACTGCCGTTACAAACGCCAAAACTGCAAGTGCAAAAGTGCAATGGGAATTATCCACCACCGAAGCAACTAAAATTTGGGGCGAAGGCGCATGGAGTAAATACAGGGGATTTCCGTCTATCATTGGCCTTTTGGACGGCCGTTTGTATTATGCACGCACACCGACGCAGCCGCGCAACGTCTATGCGTCAAAGCCTTATAAATACGAAGACTTTACGCCTGCTGTATCTAATGAAAGCGGCGCAGCCGTTGACATTGAACTTGCAACGAATATCGACGGCGACGGTTCGGATATTAAATGGATTGTCGGGACAAGTTTTCTTTTGGCCGGAACATATGGCAGTGAATTTGTCGTTAAAGGATCAGGCGACAGCGGTATTGACAGCGTGAGCGTGCCGACAGCGCGCGCCCGTTCGAACTGGGGATCGGAAAATATACAGCCGGCCACAATCGGAAGCCAAGTATATTTTATCCAAAGAACCGGAAAGAAAGTCCGCCGCTTTGAATATGACTACTATCTTGACAGTTACAAGGCGGTTGATGTGTCCATTTATTCCGAACACTTGCTTGAAAGTCCGATCAAAGACGTTTGTTATCAAAAGAACCCCGACAGCATTATGTGGTGCTTGCGTGAAGACGGAAAACTTGCGGCCTTGACGGTTGAAGCCGATCAGAACGTGCAGGCTTGGAGTTTGATTGATTATGGAAATGATGTTGTCGAAAGCATAGAAACAATACCTTCTTATAATGGCTTATATGACGAAGTTTATTTATTGGTTAAACGAAACATCAACGGTCAAATTATCCGCCATGTGGAGCGAATGCAAGATCCGGTTACGCCGGATAATGTTATTAACTGCTGGTATGTGCGGGGCGGTTTGCGTTTTTCAGCCTTTGAACAAACGGAAGGAAACGCTTTGACCTTGTCGGCCAAAACCGGCAGCATAACCATTACGGCCGCGCAGGATGTTTTCGCAGCAAAACATTTTGGGCGTCGTATTCGGGCAGTTGATAGCAATTTCGGAACTTTGGGACAAGCAACAATTACCGAAGTTATAAACGCCAAAACCGTTAAAGCAACCGTCAATAAGGAATTTACGGCTACAAGTTACACCGGCGGAAGCTGGGGCGTTTCTGTCAATACAATGTCGGGCTTTGAACATCTTAACGGACGGACAATTCAAATATTCGCGGACGGCTGCATACAGGCCGAAAAGGAAGTTTTGAACGGATCGTTCACTTTGGATTTGGACGCTTGGGTTGTTTTGGCCGGCCTTGGATATACAAGCCATATGACAACAATGAACATCGAAGAAGGAGCAATGAACGGAACGGCCGTCGGCAAGCGCAAGCGCATTAACGAAATGGCGGTGCGCGTTTGGCGTTCGCTTGGCGGAAGGGTTGGACGCGATTTGAACAATCTTGAAGAAATGAGTTATCGCACGCCAAGCGTTCCTATGGGGACAGCGCGCCCGTTAATGGACGGCGTGATCGACAATGTTCGTTATAATCAAGGCTGGACGGTTGAAGCGGACATCACGCTTGAACAGTCGCGGCCGCTTCCTCTCAACGTTTTGAGCATTGCGCCTATCGTCAATGAAGTAGATAAATAAGGGGGACAATATGATACCAGTCGCAGCAATGGCCTTTATTGCTTCAACAGCAATGCAGGCCGGATCTTCTCTTTTGTCTGCCTATGAAAACAGACAGGCGGCAAAATCAGAGATTAAACAATTAGAACTTCAAAAACAGCAGATACAGCTTGAAAGGGCGAATATTGCCGACAATTACGTTAATCAGCGCACGCAGTTTATCGGAAGCGTCAATCAGGCGGCCGGTCGTGCTGGTGTCAGAGTGTCCGGAAGCATTGCAAATTCGCTTAATGAGAGTTTAACGCAGATGAACATTGAAGAAGCACAGACCGATTACAATAAGCGTATGGAGTTACAGACGGTTGATTTACAGCAAAAGAACGCCAAACGAACGAAAAAATACGCTTATCTTAACGGATTTTTGAACGCCGGATCTACTGCCTTGAGCGGTTATTCTACTTATGACCGCTATTGGGGATCTAACGCAGGAACAAATAAAAAACTCGGGGGATAATATGCCGCAATTACCTATTTATACAAGAAACAGTCATATAAAAACGTCGCAGGTTATCCGAAGGACATCAAGCGGTGTTGCCGAAAGTATGGACAATACTGGCCGTGCCGGTGCGGATGTGGCCGTTCAATGGCAAAAAACGCAAAACGCCGCCGAAAGTTTGGACGGTAAAAATAAAATGGCCGCAAGTATTCAGGATCTTTTAACTGAAGCGTCCGAATATAACGACTACAACACCCCGAAGGATATTGAAGCCAAGCAAAACGAAATGCTTGACCGGCTGCATAAACTTGTGCCGGATATTGTTTCCGGCTTCAATACCGAAACCAACGCTAACGATTTTGTGCGTGATACCGAAATGGACATCAGCAAAACCGAAGCACAGATCAAAGGATTGTTTCGCAAGAAGTATATTGACAACAACGAAGCAAACCTTATTGTTTCGGCCGAAAGAAACCGCGAAAACTTTATTCAGACGGGCGACAAAGGCTTCAAACAGTCATACATTGCCGATCTTGAATTGTCTTATAAAAACGGTTTTATCGACAAAGCGGCCTATACAAACGCCAAACTTAAAACCGACGAATGGGACAAGCTGCATATTTACCGCCAAGCCGAAAGCGATCCGCAAGGCGTTATTGATAATTTGAAGGCCGGAAATTACAAAATTAAGCCGGAAGATTATAACGACGTTTTGAAAAATCTTAATTCAATCAAAACGAACGATGAACTTATGCGCACTTATCAGGAAACGGCGACGCAGAACGCCGGAGAAAGCAAAGCAATGGACTATGTTTACAGCAATGCGTCCTATGCTGACAAGTTAAAATATATTAACGACGCCGAATTTTCCGGAAGCATAAGCAGCAGTTACGCCCAAAAGGCACGTCGCGCAATCAAGCAATTTAAGCCGGACGGCGGCAAAACAATGTCGCAGGCGCAAAATATCGCCGATGTTTTGCAGCGCGCTTATGACTTAAACGAAGGAGGTTTTGACAGCACCGAATATTTGAACGGTATTCGTGCGTTGCGTTCGGAAATTACAGAAGCCGTCAACAATGGCGACATCTCTTATAAAGACGGTGTTTCGCTTAATAATCAGCTTAATCAAGCAACAAGGAAGCGCGTCAGCCAAGAAACGAACTTTATAAGCTATCAATTCGGAAAATCCGTTGATATGTTCAAAGAACAGTTGCCGCCGGAATACCGCAACGACGCGATCCGTGAGTTGTTTTATCAGACGCAGGATATTGACGACAACCTTTCCGAAAAGGAAAAGCAGCGTATTTATAAAGAACGCGCCGCCGCCGTCGTTGACAAAATCAGAAACGACAACCGACAGCAAGCGCAAAAGGTTCTTGAAGATACGCAGGTTAAGGCGGCTGACGATATTGTTAAAACGTTGGCCGCAAACCGCGGTGTTGACGAAGTTACCATAAACAAAGACATTGACGAAACGGCTCGTAAATACGGGATTTCAAGAGAAGATGTTATCAACAAATTAAAAGGAAGTATCTAAATGGCTGATCTGTTTGAAGAATACAATATTGAATACAAACCTAAAGATCTGTTCGCCGAATATGGCGTTACGCCGCCGACGGCCGCAGAGATTAACAAAAACGCGTTTGATAATGCCACAATAGACATCAACGGTTTTGTTGAAGAAAAGCGGAAGGAATGGCAGGACAGCCCGCTTGAAGCTATTTCGCAGCTTTCAAGAGATGAAAACGGCGAAACAGTTTTTCAATGGTATAACCCGATAAGCTGGATCGGCTCCGGAATTTCAGGCTATCGAAAAACCGTTGACGACCGTTTGAACTTCCTTGAACAAAACAAAAAAATGGTTCAAAACCTTATCACGCCCGAACAGTTTGAGGAATTTAAGGCTAAAGGGGCGATCGGTGTTTTTGAAAGCGCAAAGAAAAATGTCAAGTGGGGAAATGCGCCGTTTATCGGATCTTTTGTTGAAGGTTACGAAAAAGGCAAAATCGCCGACATCATGGATAAAATCAAAGCCGGTGAAGAATTAAGCGCAGCCGAAGACGAAAGCGTTAAAGAGTATATCCTTGACGGTATCGAACAAACGGTGCGCGGCCACTCTATCGGCGGCCGAATTGTTGACGGATTGGCACAAATGCCGGCGTTTATGATTGAATATGCCACCGCAAAAGGACTTGTCGGCGCGGCTGCCAAGAAAGCCGGAACAACCGTTATCGGGAAAAAGGTTGCCGAAAAGGCAGCAACGATTGCGGCAAGCGGAAAAGTCGGCGCGGCTGCTGTTAAGACAAGCCAAGTCGTCGGAAGTGCTGCCGGCCGTGCTTTGTTTATGCCGCAGACGGTTTATAATAATTACAACGATATTCGCCTTAACTCTGCATATAGCTTGAGCGAAAACGGGCAGATCCTTTTTAATGAAAATCAGGATAAACCGGCGACAATGGTATTAAAGGCCTTTGGATTAACGACCATTACGGCGTTATCTGAAGAATCCGGTGAAGCTATTACCGGCCTTGTCAAAAAGGGTGTCAGCCCGATCTATAACCGCTTGCCGGCCAAAGTGCGCAACGGTATTGTGAAACTTGCACGGCAGACGGAAAAATACAAAGACACCCCTATTTCAAAAATGTTTTCTGCCGGCGGTTACAGCAACGTTTTAGGCGAGATCGGCGAAGAACGACTTGAGAGTTTGCTCGGAGCGGTTACCGGACTTAATCCGCAAGGCGACAGCTATTTTGACAGTATCGGCAACGCACTTCTTCCGGGGTGGGATCAGTTTCTTGTCGAAGCGGGCGTCATCAGCATTGCCGGCGGCGCGCGTTCCGGCTTGAATTATCTTTACGCCAAAGGGTTTAATCCTGCCGTCATGAAGGGGTTGTCAACCACCGAACAAGACAAAGTCGTTAATCGTGAAGTAAACAAGGAAGTCGGCGCAATCAATCCGCCGGTGTCTATTCAAGAGCTGCCGGTTGAACAGATCTTTCTTTCGCCGGATATTCCGAACTTTAAGGAAGGCGCAAACGAAAACGGTGTTGTTACCGGCGAAGAACTGCAAGGAACTTATGACCGGTTAGGAACTGCCCCGATCGTCGTTTGGGAGCGCAACAACGGCCGAATGGAAGTTATAACCGGAAGACACAGGCTTGACCTCGCCAGACGCACCGGCGAAGCGACAATTCCGGCGCAGGTTGTCAGAGAAGCTGACGGTTTCACGGCAGAACAAGCCCGTATGTTTGACGTTGAACAGAACATCAAAGACGAAAAAGGATCAATCCGCGATTATGTCAGGTATTTCAAAAGCAAGAAAATGACAAAGGAAGAAGCTGAAAGCAAAGGACTTTTGCAGCGAAAAGGCGGACACGCTTTCAATATTGCCAGTAAAGCAGAAGGCGGCCTTTATTCCTTGTTTATTGACGGCAAAATCACAGACGCCAAAGCCGAAGCAATCGCCAACGGCGCGCCGAACAATGAAGCTGCGCAGGCTGCCGGTATTAAAAAAGCCGACAAAATGAGCGCGGAAGAACTGCAATCATACACGGCTTTATTGTCGCAGTTGAAGCCTACGGAAGAAGGAAACGGCGATTTGTTCGGATTTGACGACAGCGCAGAAAAGGAAGCCGAAAAGATCGCAAAACTGGTTGCCAAAGACAAAAAGGATATTGACGCCAAAATTTCGGCCGTTCGCGGTGCTTTGAAAAATCCGGAATTAGCGCGGAAAATGGGCTTATCATTTAAGGCAACGCCGGAAACAATCGGTAACGAAGTTAAAAAGTTGTTATTCCAAAAACAGCAGCTTGATAATTTTTACACCGATGAAAAGTTGATGAAGCATTATCGCGGCTTATTGGAAGGACAAAGCGAAAGTGTTTTCGATGTGCTGCCCGACGCCGTTCCGGAAAACTTTTTACCGGAAGAAAGCAGCGATACAAAACAAACGGCCAAAACAAAAGAAAGTGAAGCCCCAAAAGCCGAAGAAGCTGCCGAAATAAAAATCGACGACAGCGAAAGCACTTTTGAGCTTGCTTATAGAAAATGGCTTGACGATATTATGCCGCTTCAAAAATTGGCCGAAGACGAACGCGTGGAACTCAAAGACGGGCAGCGTCCGGATTTATTGGCACGGGCTTATCAGTATTCGGCAAGAATGATTGAAAAAAACATTTCGGATCAAACCTATTACATTGACGAAATGGGCAACGAAGTTGTTACCGGTGAAGGCTTGACACCGATTTTGAAGGACTTTTTCGCCACGATGAACGGCATTGAGCCGAACAAAGCAAAAGCCCGTCAGGATTTGAACGACTTTCTTGTTGCGCGCCGTTATCTTGAAGACTTGGACGAAATGGAAGACGTGGAAGTTACGGACGAACAAAAGAAACAGTCGGCCGAAAATTTGTTGCGGTTAAGCGACAAATACGGCGAAGACTTGGAAATGTTTGTTGATTTTGGAAACAGGATCTACGGCTTTCAAAAGCGCATACTTGAAAACCTTGTTCGTTCCGGCAATTTGAGCCAAGAACAGTTTGACGACATAACAAGCAGACACAAGCATTATGTGCCGTTCAAGCGCGTTATTGAAGACAAGCAAATTTCCGGTATTGGCGGCCGCGGTGTTTTTGACGAAACAAAGACAAGCAAGGTTGTTAAACGGATTAAAGGATCGGAACGCGATGTTAAGGATATTTTCATTTCTATTGCCAACAACGCCGCAAAGACGCTTGACTTGGCTTATAGAAACAGGATTGCGCGTTCGGTTGCCGACTTAAAAGAGTTTATGCCGGAATATGTGCAGGCCAAAAAACCTATATTTGAACATGGAACGGCTAAAACAAAGGTTGCTTATGACGCGCGTTTTCGTCAGCAGCTTGAAAAAGCAATCGACTTTTTCGGCGGCACGGTCGAACACGTCAAGTCTATTGGCAAAGCAAAAAGCGAAGGTCTTATTCTTGGCGTTTATAATTCGAAGGAAAATTCTATTCGGAAACGACTTGGATCGCAGGACAGAACTTTGTCGCATGAGTTCGGCCACATGATTGATTTTGTGCTTGGTGTTAGTGAAAAAATCCAAAATAACACCGTTATTAAAAACGAAATCAGTAAATTAGCCGAAGATCGTTTCTTTCCTATTGTCGGTTTGACAGCCGAAAACGGAAAAGTCAAATTTACCGAAAAGGCTGCCAACATACCGGAAGATCATATCGAATACATCAAAAGCCCGCGCGAAGCAATCGCCAACGCTTTTGATCTTTATTTTTCGTCAAAAGCCTATATGAAGAAGGCCGCGCCGGAAACATACAAATTTATTGAAAATTTGTTTAATACGCCGCACCTTCGTTTTTTGAAGGATATTCGACCGTCTTCCGCTTCGGCAACCGAAGAAATCGAAACGGACGTTTTTATACCTTCAAAGCAAAAACCTTATGGCAACGTGATTGAATATTACGAAGACGGCAAAAGAAAGTTTGTCGAGGTGTCAAAGCCTATCTATGAAGCAATGCACAAATTAAGCCCGATACAGCTTGGTTTTGTGTCAAAGTTTTTGAAGGTTATGTCTGCACCGGCAACGCTGTTGCGTTGGGGTGCTACGATGACACCGAACTTTATTTTGCGAAACTTCGTAAAAGATCAGTTCACGGCCTTTATTCAAACCGATAAAGGAATGAAAACAACTCCGCTGCAAACGATTAAATCGTTGTGTCAGATTATGGGCAAAGGAAAACTTTATAATGAATGGGAGCGTTCCGGCGGCGCAGGCGGCGGCTTCTATGATTGGAGCGAAAACGGCGCAAAGAAATATCTTGACGAGTTACAAACTCCGAAAGGACGTTTCTTCAAAACGTTAAAGATTATGGAAGATACCGGCTGGACGGATTGGCGGCGGTATATCAATATTCTTGCTTCACCTGCAACCGCGCTTGTCAAAGGGTGGAATAAGTTAATTGGCACGCCTTCGCAAGCTATTGAAGAAGCGACGCGTCTTGGCGCTTATACCAAAGCCAAACAAGCCGGCTTGTCGGATCTTATGGCGGCCAACAAAAGCCGCGAAGCAACCGTTGACTTTGGCCGCGGTGGCGAAATAAGCCGCATTGTCAACCGGCTTGTGCCGTTCTTCAACGTTGGCCTGCAATCTGCCGACAAGCTGGCGCGAACGATAAAGACCAACCCTAAGGCGTTTTTCTTTAATTCAATGGCGACGATTGCTTTCCCGTCAATAGCCATAACAACATATTATCTGCGTGGCGCGCCGGAAGAAGAACGCAAGCGGTGGTTGGAAATTCCCGACTATGTCCGCGATAATAACTGGTGCTTCTTTATCAACGGCGAACTGGTTACTTTTCCAAAACCGTTTACCGTCGGTTATATGGGAACAGCCTTTGAGGACTTTTTGATTTGGCTTGATAAAGGCGAAAAACCTGAAGCGCGCGAGTTGTGGGAATTTTTGGCCGGAATGATCGGATCAATGTCGCCGGTGCAAACAGCCGGATCGCTTTTATCGCCGGTTGGCCAAGTGGCCGTTGAAGCAACAACGAATTACAACTTCTTTATGGGGATGTCTATTTATCCGAAATGGCTTGACGATCTGCCACCGGAAGAACGCAAAAACAAAACAACGTCGCAGCTTGGTGTTGCGATTGGCGAAACTTTAGGCGTTTCACCGGCAATCGTTGACAATACAATCTTCGGTTTGACTTCAACCGTCGGCAAGCAAGCGATCCGTGCAAGCGAAAGTATGTTAGATCAATTCAAGCGTTGGAACGGCGAAGAAGTGCCGGAAGACATTATTATTAAAAAAGATATTCCGTTAGTCGGCGCACTTATCGGACGCCTTCCGGACGGAACGCGAAGCAAGTCTTATCAACAATTTGCAAACGATTATCAAAACTTTTTGCAGATCCACACGGCTTATAATCAAAGATCCGGATCTGATAAGGCAGAATATCGGCGAAATCACGCTTTTGAACTTGAAGCATACAATTCTATCAAAGGAAGTAAAAAGCAGCTTCAAAAGGTTAATAAGGAACTTAACCGGATCTATGACGACCCGAAAATGTCGGCCGCCGATAAAACAAAAGCCGTTATCGACCTTGAAAGAAAAATAACGGAAATTGCACGCGCCGCAAACAAAAAGACGGAAGAAATCAGAAACAAGTTTAATGATTAACGAAAGGAAAATCTAAAATGACGGTTGAAAATACTATTTCTAAAACCGGAAAACAAGTCATGGGTGCAAAAACCTATGACTTTTCTTTTGACGATTTGTTGAAAGATCCGACAGACGAAGCCGCTAAAAAAGCGATTAAGTGTTCAATTAGCGACGGGACAACCGAAACGGGGCTTATCTATGGCAGGGACTATTCCGTCGCGCTTAATGCTAACCGCAAAGGCGGGACGGTAACGGTTGTTGATCCAAAGGACGCCGGTTGGACGATTGTTATTTATCGTTCGTATGACGCCACGCAAGCGGCCGATTATAACGATTTTGACGGGCTGCCGGCCGAAACCTTGGAGCAATGTCTTGACAAAGTAACAATGATTTTGCAGCAGCACCAAGAACAGCTTGACCGCACGGTTAAGGTTACAATCACGGATAATCAAACGCCGCAAGAATTGCTTAACGAAGTTTACAGCAAATTGGACAGCGCAACCGAGATTGCTGACGAAGCCATTAAGGCGGCCGGCGAAGCAACCGCGGCGGCCGATAATGCTACGAAAGCCGTTGAGAGTGCCGAACAGACACTTGCGGAAGTTACCTCATATGTTGACGCGGCAAAAGTTGACATCAACAACACCAAAGAAGCGGCCGAAAGTTCTATCAATGCCACGAAAGACAGCGCGATTAACACAATCAACACCACCGTTTCGGAAGCGGACGCCACTATTAAGCAATATGTTGATGACGCAGAAGCAGAAGTCCGTCAGATTGCACGCAACGAGGCCGAGGCGGCTATTGCGGACGCTGCGGCCGAGGCAACGGCAGCAGCAGCGGCAAGCCAACAGGCCGCGGCGACAAGTGCGGATCAGACAGCAGCCGCGCTTGCGGTGGCGTTGGAACTAACCGGATATTCCGAAATTTACGGCGGAACGTGCGGCGACAACACCGATGACGAGATTATCGGCGGATATATTCAATAATTTATGAAAGGTTAATTTTATGACAGATACGATCACAAAAAGAATCCGTATGCGCCAAGGCGACAGCGTTACGGCAAAGGCTAAAAATGAGATCTTGCGACAAGGCGAAGCGTTTTGGGAAACCGACACCGGCGACATTAAAGTCGGGGACGGCGAAACGCGTTATAACAACCTTTTAGGCATTGTGTCCGAAAGCAAGATTGCACAAGCGATTGCCAACGGAACGTATATGGGGCAAGACTTGTCCGTTAAGTTTGCCGCGGAAATTGCCGCTTATAACGGCGATGTTGTGGACTGGCTGCACGCGCGCGTTCAGGCCGGAAACTTCAAAGGCATTTATCCGTTTGACTATGTTTATTTTCACACCAACGCCGGAACGGTTGCCGGAAACAGTATTCCGGCGAAAGACAGAAAGTTTATTGTTGCCGGTATTAACCTTTATAAAGGCACGGGCGAAACCGAGATTACACAAAACCATATTACGTTTTTTGCGCTTGCGGACGAAAACGTTACTTGGAACGATGTTAATAATAACAACGGCACGGCCGCAAATGAAGTCCCGTGGAAAGCGTCAAAGCTCTATGCGGTGCTTAACGGTATCAACAACGCGTCTTCAAACAAAGTCGGCAACTGCGGATTTAATGCGGCAGGCGCAGGATATTTACAGCTATTCCCGACCAAGTTACAAAATCTTATGCTTAATCAGCAGGTGCATATGGGTAAACGTTATTCGGCAACGGCAGCATTAACGGACGACAATTCGCAGATGTGGACAGAACGCGGAAAAATTTTTGCGCCTAGTGAAATTGAAGCCTACGGCTGCGCTATTCACGCATACAAAATCAGCGGTGCTGGCAATAGTGAACAATACGGTCCTTGGTGTCATTGGCCTATATTCAGAAACGCCGGAAATACGGGACGCCTTATTTACGCAAACCGCGCGTCCTGGTGGCTCTGCTCTGTTCCGTTCGGCATTTCCTCGTCTGCGTGCTTTGTCGGCGGCTACGGCTCTGCGAACTGCACCTCCACGTCCTACACGTGGCTCCGCGCCCCGCTCTGCTTCCATTTCGCATAAGCGAAGCGGACACTTAAACGGCGGACGGGTAAAATCCCGTCCGCTATATTTCTAATACTTCAAGGTTGTAAAATGGCTGTTTACGCAAAAGACAGAAAGAAAACCACCACTCAATACATTGTAACGGCGCAAGCATTACAAACGGCGGTTATCAAATATTTAATGAATGAAAACCATATTTCCAAAAAATGGCGGTATATGCTCGTTCAGGACGCCGTCAATAAGGTTTGCGAACTTTTGGACAATGTGGTTGCTTCTAATTCGGTTTATCCCAACACGGAAGAAAAATTGCAGCTCCGCAAAAAGTATTTGCAGGCGGCGGCGATTAACGCTTATCAGCTTGAAAATAAGTTTCAATGTATGGTGCGCGTGATTGAAACCGTTAAGATCAAGAATTTAGAAACAATAATGAGTTTGTTATTTGACGAAGTCAATTTGTTAAAAGGTGCATACCAAAACGCAAAACTCGTTAAATAATAAAAAGGTTTAATGTTGTAAATCGTGTCGCGCGAACTGGTGGCTCTGCTCTGTTCCGTTCGGCAATTCCACGAATGCGTGCAATGTCAACGGCAACGGCAATGCGAACTGCAACAACACGTCCAACACGTGGCAACGCGCCCCGCTCTGATTCCTAGATATGACTTATTGCCCGACTTAATAAGCCCTTGCGGCCGAAAACTGTGCATTTAAGAGGAAGGAACATTAAACCTGTTTCGTAAAGAACAAATAAGAACCCTGACGCTGACCGCCGAACGCCGTCGAAATATGACAGTTGCATAGCAAGAGAACGCGAACAGACGCTTGTTTTATGGCGGGGCTGTATGAGGTATAATTCTGTTCATCGCCTTGCAGGGTTTAATTTTTTTTAAGGCTTTATTATGACAAGAAGACAGAAACGATTTGAACGGCGCAGGGCTTGCCGCGCAGTTAAGCGGGACTTGTTTATAAAAAGATATGACAATTTTAATAATGTTTGCAACCGGACAAATTTATTTGAAGCGGCTGACAAGTCTAAACGGCTTGTGATGTGGAAAGCAAGCGTCCAAAATTGGAGCATACACCAGCTGTTAAACACCGAAAGGCTGTATCGGGACTTGAAAGCCGGCAAAGACGTTCGCAAAGGATTTTCGCATTTTGTTATTTTTGAGCGCGGCAAACGGCGAAATATATCCGCCGTGCGCTTTTATGAAAGGATTGTGCAAAAGACACTATGCGAAAAGGTTTTATATCCGGCATATACAAGATCGCTATTATTTGACAACGGCGCAAGCCAGCAAGGAAAAGGCGTTAAGTTTTCTCAAGACAGATTGATTAAAAAGCTGAGGCAGCATTTTAAGAGGTTTGGAAAAGACGGATATATTTTATTGATAGATTTTAAGGGGTATTTTGAAAATATCGATCACGGCGTGCTTAAAGACATTTACCGGCGCATATTCAAAGACAAGCGTTTACTGCGCTTGATTGACGGCTTTGTTGACGCCTACGGAGAAAAAGGCCTCGGACTTGGTTCTGAAACAAGTCAAATGCACGCGATAGCTTTTCCGAACGTTATCGATCATGCCGTAACGGAAAATATACAAGGAATTAAATTCGGCCGTTATATGGACGACAGCTTCGTGATTGCCAAAGATAAGGCGACATTATACAGGGTGTTGGATCTGATTAAAGATATTTGCGGCAGACTAAAAATCATATTGTCGCCAAAGAAAACTAAAATCGTTAGTTTAAAGAACTGTTTTATTTATTTGAAAACAATTTTTCACTTCACGGACACGGGTAAGATTATTAAAAAACCTTGCCGCAAGAACGTTACACGGCAGCGGCGCAAGGTTAAAAAGCAAATTCGACTTATAAAATCCGGCCGGCTTGGGTTGCCGGAATTTCAAAAGTCGTTTGAAAGCTGGGCTAGTTCAATGTTGCGGCGGAACGCTCGGCTTGTTGTTTGGAATATACGCCGCTTAATTAAAAGAAAGGAAATTAAATTATGCCATACAAAACAAAAACGGAAATTGACGGCCGCATTAACGCTTGTCAACAGGAATTGCAGCAATATGATTACGCCGCGCGCAAAGTGGTGTTTGAACTTGCAGCAAAATTAAAAGAACTTCACCCCGACGTTGATTTTCCTATTTACGAAAAATACAAGGATATTGAAGCGAACGCCGAAGAACGCCGCGCAGAGATAAGAGAACTTGAGAAAGCAAGAGAAACGGCCGAAGATGAACGAATTTGACGCGGCCGTTTTATTGATCGTCAATAATGCAAGTCTTAAAGAAAGCATATCACGCCTTTATAAGGTCGGCGAAATTGGCGATCAACAGCTTTGTGATTGTGTAACGCGGGGACTTATTGACCTTGCAGAGTATAACGAAATTGTGGAAGGGCTAAATAAATGAAAGCAAAAGGAGTTTGGAAAGCAGTAACAACGGTTGACGGGAAAGATATTCCCAAGTCCGAAAAGTTAGTGCTTTCAACCATTGTTGAGGATATTGGAAAAATGGAAGACAGAATAACAAATTTGGACAAGAAGGTTGACGGGGTGGAAAAGAAAGTCGATACCTTGCAAATCAGCGTCGAACAGCTGTCAAAACTTGTTGAAGACTACGTAAAACAACAGCGCAACACGGCAATTTTGTTTTCGGATCTCATAAAAAATAAATGGTTTTGGTTTTGGTTTATTATCTTTACGATCATTGTCGGCGGCGGTTCTATTTCAGAATTGGCAAACATCGTCCATATTGGGGGCTGATTATGACGGAATATGATCTTGAAATATTGGCAAAAACAATTTTCGGAGAAGCACGAGGCGAAGGCGAACAAGGACAGATTGCCGTTGCCTGCTGTATTCTTAACCGGCAAAAGGCGAAGAAATGGTTTTCCGGACGGACTATTGCCGAAACCTGTTTGAAACCTTGGCAGTTTTCTTGTTGGAACAAGAACGATCCTAACGCGCAAGTGTTGGCGTCTTTGACTTATCCGACCTATTCAAAATATTTTCATATTATTGAGAAGGCCAAGACAAAGGATATAACAAACGGCGCGACGCACTACTATAACCCGAATGTTTGCAAAAAACCGGCTTGGGCAAAAGACAAAGAACCTTGCGCCAAAGTTGGACATCACTTGTTTTTTAAGGGGATTGACTGATGTTTGAAAAAATAAAGTTGATTATCTTTGTTATTATGGCCGCTCTGTGCGGCTTTTTTTATTTTTTGGCCGGATATAGGGGCGCAAAGATTGACCGCTTGCAGGCCGAAAAAAACGAACTTCAACAAAATTTGAAAGGTTGTAAAAATGAAATGGAAAGCTATATCAAAGCCAGCGAACGGGCTAACTGCGCGATCGGGGAAATTAGAACTATTGTCAAAACTGTTAAAAGTCCTTGTGATTGTTATAATTCTTCTATTGAACATAATATTATTGACAGGGTGCGCGGCAAATAGTCCGGTATTACCACGCGAAAACTGCCGCCGTCATGTTGTAACCTACGGCGACGCCGTGGAATGTATGATAAAACTTGATGAGAAGCAGCAATGAAAGACTGTCAATTAAGAATACCTTTTCCGGATTATCCGGCAGCGGAACAAGAACGGGACGCCCGGATAAGTGAACGGAAGAAGCAAACCGACATTTACGTTATGAAAGTGAACGGCGCATGGGGCGGATATTTACCGCGCCGTCGTTGCTCTTTAACCTTCAATGTTGAACGTGGCGTCGAATTGGAAGAATTTATCGGCGTTGTTAAAGAAGTGCTGGCCGAAATGAAAATAAATCCGCGCTTCCGGTGCATTCAAAATCAAGGCGTCGCCGATCATATTATGCAGCAACAATTCATTTTGAAAGGAAACGATAATGGAAGAAGTTAAATTGGAAGACAACGAACGTCAAAAATGCGAAATATGGACGCGCGTCATGGGCTATCATCGCCCTGTTAGCGAGTTCAACAAAGGCAAACGATCGGAATTCTACGAAAGAAAATGTTTCAAAGAAGAAAAGATCACGCCGCAAATTTCTGGCGAACAAATTCCAGTTGCTCTTTAATGGCCAAAACTTCGGCACGGTGGGCGCGAAGCCGCGTTATAATATCGTTCGAAGATTGTCCAGCGAGGGCAGCCAGACTGAACACGGGTTGCAATTTTGATTGTAACCCGTTGTTTTTACAAGAAAAAACGCGGTTCGCAGACGTCATTTTTTGAAGGCCGGAATTTTCGACGGAATCGGTAGAAAATCCAGTATTTCCCGACGGTTCGCAAGATCCGCCCCCCGATTTAAAATCGGTGTCAATTTCCATATAACAGAACGGCGGATTTAATTCATACCCGACATTGCCTTCCTTTAATACAAGTTTTTTGAATATAAAATGCAACAATAGTTGTTTATTCTCTATTGATTTTCCCATACTGAAAGCGTCGCCGACGTGATTAACAAGATCGAAAAGATCCAAAACAATTTCGTTGAAGCCGTCGTCCGCGACTCCGTGCGCCTTTATTTCGCTTTCCAGGCGTGATTTTTTCAAGTTCATTTCATCGCGCTTGTCTTCATACGTTTGTTTATCGATTTCGTCGTCCAGGCGCATAGTAAACAATTTTTCCAGCCGTCCTTCAATCTTTGTTATCTCTGCTTTCAAGCGCGCTAATTCCGTGTCCCGGAAGGCGATTTCGGCTTCTTTGGCTTCCTTGATATGTTCTTTAAAATGTTGGATCATTTCTTCCGGAATGGCGATCCGGTTTAATATCGATATTATTTGATTGTCGATTTCATGTTCCGGAATATAAAGCCGCGTCCCGTTTTCTTTATAGCATACAACATAAATAAACTTCTTTTTCTTCACTTCGCACGGACAAACAATTTCGCGGTAATAGTCCGTAAATACGCCACGATATAAGAACGGCAGTTCGCCGTGTTTAAATGGCTTTGCACCTTGTAGTGCTTTTTGTTCCTGGCATTTATCCCATAAGGTTTTCGACACTAACGGTTCGTATACGTGCCGGTGCAGCTTTCCTTTGGCCAGCATTTCGCCGTAATAAAACGGATTTCCTAAAATATGAAAGATCGATGTTGTTGTTAATTTGCGGCCACTATATGAAGTCAAGCCCCAGTCGTTAGCGATCCGGGCTAACTGGTGCGCGGATGTGCCGCCGATCGAATATAATTCAAACAAGCGGCGGACTTTTGTTGCGTCCGGTTCCTTTGGCCGGATTGAATGTTTACCGTTTTCGTCCGTAAAGTTTTCATAACCGCAAGGCGCAACGCCGGCGCGTTCGCCGTTTTTCAATTTATAGTCAAGTGAACGTCGGACGTTTTCGGATAATTGAAGAACGTATGCTTTCGCGCCCATAACGGAAAAATCCCAGCGCATAATATCAGTTGAAGAAGATTTTTTGCCGATGATCATTCCTTCCCGGAAGAAGTGAAGTTCGATCTTTTCTTGTCGGATCAGTTCGTCCAGCATTACGCTTTCTTTGAATGAACGCTGGACGCGGTCGACGGCGTCGGCAATTATGGCGATCGTTTCGGTCTGCTGCTTGCAGAACTCAATCATTTGCATAAATTCTTTGCGTTTGCCCCGTGTCGAACTCTCTATGATCTGAAATGTCTTGATTACTTCCAGGCCTTTTCGCTTTGCATAATCTGAAAGGCGCGTATTTTGAGCCGGAAGGCTGTGTCCTTCCTCTTGTTCTTTCGTTGATACCCTGGTTAATATTACGGCCTTCATGCTTCGCTTCCACAAGACATTTAATTAAACTATTGATCGCGCCCGTAAACATACGCGACATTTCGGCCAGTTCTTCCGGATCGATTGGCTGCCTTATTAAATTTTGTATGTCTGCGTCAAGCGTTTTCATTTTTTATATCTCGAAAATCGTAATATTTCAAGTTTAAAGTTGTTATTTATAACCGGTAGATCCGAAGCCCTTTGTTCCGCGATTGGTCGGCGTTAATTGTTTGGCCGTTTCTATTGTCGGCTTGAAGATAGGACAAACGACAAGTTGCGCGATCCGTTCCAGCGGCTCGATTATGCGTGGCTCGCTGCTGAAATTAAATAGCGTTATAGATATTTCGCCACGATACGAAAGATCAATCGTTCCGAACTGTGCGACAAGGCCTTTAACCGTATGGCCGGATCGTGGCCGGACTTGTAATTCGGCTGAACATGACGGCGCATAAGATAAATTGCAGAACTCAACGGCGACGCCAGTCCCGACGGTGGCGCGGCCGTGCGGCTCAATCATGATCGGATAATCTATTGCAGCGCGCAGATCGAAGCCGCTGTCGCCTTCTCTGCTGGCCAGTTCCGGAAGATCCGGAAATAAATATTTAACTTTCAATTTCATTTTAATAAATCCTTGTTTTCGTGAATATTGCCGATAACTTCCATATATCTGGTCATACTTTTAGTTAATTGATATATAAAATTATCTTCTCTATTATAAAGATTGTATTCACAATCACTTTGGCAAAACTCTATTTTATATATTCCATCTTCAAAAGCTTCACTTACTTCAACAATATCGCCCTCATAAATCAGCTTGCCGTTCTTATCTTTTAAGCCTGTACATTGTTCTAATACGAAATTGTCATCTTTAGCATACCCTTCTAATGTATCATTAACTATTCCGTGCATAGAAAACACTATGTGGAATTTTTGCATTTTATTATTCCAAACTCTAAACTTAAATCTATCGGTCATCTTGTTATATCCTTCTTAAAATAGACAATAGTTGTTCCGGAGTTATTGCCTTGTTGCGGCTCGCCTGTTTCCGGGTTAATAAACGACACACGTCCGGCAAGTGTTTCGTAAAAGAATTGCTTTTTAATATACTGCTGGAAGGCGCGGCCGTCCTGACAGTTTGAAGGCAATACCATGACGACAACGGGACAATCGCCGTTGATGACTTCATTATATGCCTTTGCGATAAATTCTGCCTTCCGGCTGAATGGCGGATTACAAAATACACGTTCCCCCCCCCACGAACAAGCCAGTGCGTCGACGCCCTCGTCGTGATATAAACCGCGTGGCGCCTTGCAATCTTCTTTTGTGCAAGCAGCGTCAAGCGTAAAGTTAAAAATTTCATCAAGTTGATCATAAAGCCCTTGCGGAGTTTGAAAATTATCATTTCCGCGAACATTCATTTTCATTGTCTACCCTCATTCAAAAAGTTTTTGGTTTTTAGCTATAAAGCTGCGTTCAAATTCAAGAACGGCGTTAAGCGTATTTAAAACGTATTCCATAGCTTCGATTTGATAATTTGCTTCTTGCTGCGTCATTTTTCCTTCGGCCACCCATTTCGGATAAAACGTTTTGCGTTTTCCGATTTCGCGCCGAACGACTTTTATTTGTTCTGTGATTGTTACCATTGCTTAATCCTTAATTAAAAAGTTTGTAATATGGCGAATAAGTGCTGCGTCCGTGAACTTTGACTTTACGATCGAAGCCGGCAGCACGATAACGGTCGGATCCTTTTGGTTGTCTTCCGTCCGGACGATAACGTGCCGTTCGCCTTGTTCATTAAAAGAAACGATTTCAATTTCGATTTTTGCCTTGTCGGTTTTAATCGTCTTCATGTGATACCTCGTCTAAAATGCGGAATTCGTCGCCCTTTTCCATTCCGGCAAAGAAAGCGTGTGGATCTGTTTCGCGCTGCTTGCGCGTGCGGCCGGTCTTCAATTTATAACCGAAGTCGTCCGCGTAGGCGTTACCCAGATTTTCTTCATTCAAAACAACAAGATCCGTTCCGGTGGCCTTCTTTGTAGCGGCCGCTCTGTCGTCGACTAACTTTTCCAGCCGGGCGGCGATCTTTATATAAAAGCCGTCATGAAACGAATTTTTAACTTCCTTCCGTCCGGATTGCTTCCTGTTCTTCCGGTATTCGTCCGAACAAAGATATTCGGTAAAGGCCAGCGACAACGAAGCAATGCTGCGTTTGGTCATTTCTTTAGCCAGTTGAACGTTATCTTGTGCGCCGTAAAATCCGTATGTTGTGTTTGAAAAAAGCGACAACACGCCAAAAAATTCGCCGACGGCACAACGGAATTGTGAAAACGCGAAGGATTTATCGTCCAGAATATCGGACGACTTCATATTCTTTGTTTTAATCGTGCCGGATAGCTGAAATTCCTCGATTTGATATTTCGTCATTAGAACGTTTGCGCGTTCCATTGCTGCCGATTCTTCGGCTTCGGTGGCGCCGTTTGCGCGGTTGATTTCGAGTAACTTCTTTATTTTCTCTATGATGTCGCTTTTATTCATAACTATACGTCCAGCGCCCGTCTGTATGTTTCAAGCATATATTCTTGTTCTTCGCGATCGGCCGCGTTCATCTTGCGAAGTTTTATTACGGCGCGCATTGTCTTAACGTCGAAGCCGACGGATTTCGCTTCGGCGAAAATGTCGCGAATATCGGACGCGATGTCCTTCTTTTCTTCTTCCAGGCGTTCGACGCGTTCGATCAATGAACGAAGGCGCACACAATCAACGCCGCCGACGGTGGCCTTAACTTCAATCTTTGGAGTTTCGGCCGCTGGTGCTGAGGCCTTTGTTTCCTCGACTACTTTTTCCGGTGTTGCAATATCCATTCTTTTTTCCTTTCATAATGTTAGATTTTTTTAATTTTTGATACCCAGAACGTCGTTGTTTTCTCGTATTGCTGACGAATATCGTGCGGCATAGCCTTCGCGTCGA
>OBLI01000694.1_pt1 | contig 35114 bp, 51 predicted proteins | sample 1519701 | NCBI WGS metagenome assembly OBLI01 (sample SAMEA3663005, study PRJEB22513) | pig gut metagenome | biome: pig gut; feature: pig-associated habitat; material: faeces | place: France | collected 2012 | reverse complement strand
TAAGTCCTCAAGATATTTGCAAATGCCGGCCTGCGTCTTTCCGTCAAGAAAAAGCCTGTATATCAATCGAACAACAGCCGCCTCTTTCTCAACTATCGCAGGCCGCCCATCTTCACCTTTTTCATACCCGAGAAATCTTTTGTAGGGAAGATGTACCTTGCCGTCAGAGAAACTTTTACGCTGTCCCCAAGTGATGTTTTCTGAAATACTTCGGCTCTCTTCCTGTGCTAAAGAGGACATGATCGTGATGAGCAGCTCTCCCTTGCCGTCAAAGGTGTAAATGCCTTCTTTTTCAAAATAGCATTCAACGCCATTCTCTTTCAGCTTTCGTATAGTCACAAGGCTGTCTACAGTATTTCGTGCAAATCTGCTTACTGACTTTGTGACGATAAGATCTATCTTCCCACCTAGAGCATCAGCTATCATTTCTTTGAAACCCTCTCGGTGCTTGGTGTTCGTCGCACTGATGCCTGCGTCTGTATATACTTTTACAAAATCCCATTCAGGCTTGGAACGTATGAATCGTGTGTAATAGTCTACCTGTGCTTCGTAGCTGGTAAACTGCTCGTCACTGTCAGTAGAAACTCGAGCATATCCTGCAACACGCCTTTTGTGTGTCGTAACACTCGGCATATGCGTCAAAGGGTCTATCGTTGCGGGTATCATAGTTATCTTAGGCATCGTGCATGCTCCTCTCCAGTGTTTTCTGACGGGCGGCTGCTTTCATTTCGTCTGTCCAACATCGACTGCGTGAACGGTCTTTCCATATCCGTGTGATCTCAGAACCGTCTTTAAAACAGAAGATCAATATGTTGCCTTTGCATACCATAATGCACCATATTCGCTCTGAAAGAAACTCGTGGGTGAGTTCATCTTTACCTAAAACATCAGATGTGACTTGAAGTAAAGTTTGCTCGGGTATTTGCTTTGACACACAAGCAGCTTTGCCAAGAGAATTGAACGTTCCGCATATCCATACCGCTCCCGACTTTGTTATCTTGCGGCGGTAGTTTTTACCACAGTTTTCACACTTCAAAAGACCGCTGAAAGGGTATGTTTTCTTCGGAACAGGCTTTTTGATGAATTTTGCCGCACGCCGTGCTTTTTCTTCTTGAACTGCCGTAAATGTTTCAATATCAATAATTGCATCGTGAGAATCCTCTATGTGGTATTTAGGCAGTTCGCCCATATTGAAAAATTTCTTCTTGGATATATGGTTTTCACGGAATGTTTTCTGCAGCAGTAAATTGCCTGTGTATGTATAGTTGCTAAGTACCCTTGAAACAGATGATTGATTCCATTTGCCGCCGAAACGGGAAGTGATGCTTTCTTTATTCAGCATATTTGCGATCGACTGATAACCATACCCCGAAAGATATTCGCTGTAAATTCGTCTGACTATCTCGGCTTCTGTTGGTACAATGACATAATGTCCGTTTTCCAGCCTGTATCCCAGCAAAGTGCCGTCCCAAGGGATACCCGATTCAAAATTACGTTTTATCCGCCATTTCTGATTGTCGCTTGTTGAACGACTTTCTTCTTGAGCGTAAGATGCCAGTATCGTCATCATCAGTTCACCGTCACCGCTCATAGTGTGTATATTCTGTTCTTCAAAATATACGTCAACACCATAAGCTTTCAGCTCACGGACTGTCTGAAGCAAAGTTACAGTGTTCCGTGCAAATCGTGATATGGACTTTGTAATAACTAAGTCTATCTTTCCCGCACGGCAGTCAGCGATCAAATGCTGATAACCTGACCTTGCTTCTTTAGTCCCTGTCTTTGCCTCGTCAGAATATACGCCCGCATATAGCCAGTCTCCGTGACTTTGAATGAGTTCGCTGTAATAGCTGACCTGTGCAGAAAGTGAGTGGAGCATTGCGTCTTTTCCACTTGACACTCTTGCGTAAGCCGCAACTCGTTTTTTCTGTTCCAACTTTTGTGCTTTTGGTAAAACAGTTATTGTTCTTTGCATTGTGATACCTCCTTGCTGTGTGATATATTACCTCTGAAACCATCATAAATCAAGTCTATCCCGCAAAATATACTGCACGAAGATATACCGTATTTCTCTGCCAGCATTGTATCAATTATGGTGTAGTCTTTTGGGGTCAGTATCCCCATCGAAAGCATATTCTTAGCCTGCAATGCAGAAACGAGATAGCTTTCAAGATTTGAGCGGTAACTGCTATTCATTAGTATCACGCTCTTTCCCGAAACGCTCTGCGATGTAACAGTTTCGGCTGCAGTACTTTCTGCGTTTTTCACCATAGATGTGAAAAATTTTCCCGCAGTGCTGACAACGAAGTTCGTAGAAAGCCTTGCGTTTTACAATATCAAGATGGCTGTTCCACCAAGCATTTCTGCACTTGTCACAGCAAAAACGTTTCTTCTTTCGTTTTGCGATCTGCAATATCTCACTCCCGCAGTTTTCGCAGCAGGTTATCTCCCCAGAAAGTATCAATGGAGATCTAGTTGATACATTTGCACAAATATTTTTGCGTCGGCAGAAGGATTTTACTGTGTTTAGTGATATATCAAGTGTCTTGGCAATCTTGCCGTAGCCATTTCGTCATTGGGGTATTTTATATGCGGTGACGCTCGTGTATCTCTATCCTTAAAACCTCTATATAGAATATTTTTTATATCCATATAGGACTTTTATATATAGAGGTACACTAGTGACACCCTTTTAGTTATTCCGGTTTTCAGAAATGACTGTCACGACTGTCATCACGATAGATTACGCATTGAAAAAATATAAAAATCTATCATTTGACTGCCACGACCGTCATCGTTTACTCCAAGAAGTCTTGTCCGTCCTTCAGCTTGAGACCGACGATGAAAACCGGCTTTCTCCAGACTTCCATAAAAGTCAGAAGTGCTTCTGACAAACTCTCCACACTGAATGCATGATACCCTGTACTGCTGATACAGTTCCCCGGATCTCTCCGAATAAGACGGATCGACATCGCAGTGTTCCTCAATAAACTGTCCCAGCCAGTCATTGTTCTCCCGATACTCCTTAATGGCATCAACCACCACCTGTGGCTCGGTGAACTTAAATCCCTTATTGATGGCGATCTCCGCACCCTCGATGATCCATTTCATAATGGCAGAGCCTGCGTGTGTTGCTCGCCACGCAAAATCCGAAAAATGCAAAAATGCGGAATAACACGGAATTAGCATAGAAAACCCACGAAAGTGGCGCAAATACGGCGGTTTGAATATGCAAAAAGTTGACGTGCTTTGCGGATAAGAAAATTGAATGTCAAAAAAATAAGGTCTTAAAATGCAATTTTAAAAGCATTTTAGGACCTTTAAATTTTACCTTTTTAGAACGTTTTAGAACTGTTTTCAAATTTTAAAATTGCCACAAAACAGCGTATTTACGCATTTTAAAGCTATAACATTCATAAAATGATTTGAATAATTGACCGAAAAACTTCACCGGATTATTTCCATTTTTTATATGGGAATAAGGGAACTAAAAATTTGTTTAATGGGAACTAGTTCCCATTAACTTATCAATGCCTCACTCACAGTTAAAAATAGTTACTACTTCGGGCAAATTAAGGACAAAATGATTAGTTTCATATTTTTATATCATACTACTCCAATAACCTTTCCCCGGCAATAGATACTATCATAATCATGCAGCGGAATATCATCATAATCCGGATTAAGTGAAATCAAGCAATCCCCGCCGAACTTCTTTATAAATCCTTCCCCATTAAGTATAAAAATGCCTATCTCGCCGATCTCAACAGATGGCTGTGAGGCTATCAGAACTACGTCTCCGTCGTGGAATACAGGCTCCATGCTGTTGCCGGACACTCTCAGAGCAAAATTCGCCTCAAGAGTGAGCTGCGTTTCTTCGACTTCCAGCATACCCTTTTCACAGCCGTCCAGATCAACGCCCGTTCCGGCACTGACAGGCAGCGAGTAGTATTCTATAAAAACAGTGTTTTCAGGCTCTTCCGACGTTTTTTCAGATAGAGCAGCAAGCTGCTCTGCTCTGCCGATCACAACTCCCTTGTCAATATCGTTAAGCTTTTTATAATATGTAAGTAGCCTTTGCTCATCAGCAGTCAACTGCTCCGCTGGTGAGCTTTTTTCTTTTCCGAATATAAGAAAGTCAGTGGATACATTTAAACGCACTGCAAGCTTTGCAACTATATCACTGTTCGGATATGCACCCTTTTTCCAGTTGGAGATAGATCCTTTTGCACCTCCACATTCTGCGACAATGGGTGTAATTTTAACATTTTTTGTATCACAAGCTTGTTTTAAGTTGTCATAAAACATATAATTCACTCCTAAAAAATTGTGCAAAATAGATAAAATTCATTTAAACGCACAAAATCACTTGACAACCCATTTAAATGGGTTTATAATTTATTATAGGGTAACCTCTAGGGCATAGTTACCCCATGATAAATTAAGTTTAACACAAAAAGCGTTAAACGTCAATCAAAAAAGGAGGAATTTTAATGGAAATCACTATTAAATTAACTGCAAAGAAATAGCCGACCTTGTATTGATCTTACAAAGTCGGCAGCACTCCACGGGAAATCCTGAAAACAACGAGGAAAATGTTTGTCCTGATATTGAAAGAATGGTTAAGTCAGTCATTCTCAGAAGAGAGTCTGCCACTTCCGATATCAATTCCATGGGCAAGTAGTGTTTTTCTTAATTCTTGGTGATAACACACAATAGCAGCCAAAGCGATACATTCCATATGAATGCGTTCTCTGTTTTCGGAACTGAGCTTATTTTCATTTATAATTCTTTTGTATTCTTCTTTGGCAATTTCATTTACATCATGATAGAATTGTTTACTTAATGTAACCACAATTTTCACCTCCTGCAATGATTATATATCATTTTCGGGAGTAAATCAAGGAGGGATTTTAATGAACGATTTAAAAGTATTCAGCAGTACCGAGTTCGGAGAGCTTGGCGTAATGCTGATTGACGGTAAGGAGTATTTTCCTGCCACACAATGCGCCAAGATTCTTGGATACTCCAATCCACAGAAGGCTATCCGAGATCACTGTAAAACCGATGGGTGCACGAAATGTTCAGTCATCGACAGTCTTGGCAGAACACAGCAAATGAAATTCATCAACGAGGGCAATCTCTACCGCCTTATAGTTTCCAGTAAGCTCCCTGCGGCAGATAAATTTGAACGCTGGGTATTTGACGAGGTCCTGCCGTCTATCAGAAAGAGCGGCTCATACGGCGGTGTCAATATTGAGGAGCTTGTAACAAAAACTGTTGCGTCGGTAGTTACTGAGGTAATGAAACAGCTTGATCCAATCGTTGTGCAAAACACTTCACAATTGACAGTTACCGCTCCCGAACCTAAAATGTACAAGAAACCACGAAAAGCGGTAAGTAAAATATCAAAGCTTGACCCTTTTCTCAAAAATTCTGTAAATGATATGTTGATTTCGGGAAAATATACTTTTCAAGAAGTTTGCGACTATCTTTTAAATTTAGGAATTACAGTTTCGGTATCATCTGTTTGCAGATATAACAAACGACTTCATTCAAAGGAGGACATATAATGAATAAAGCCTTATTTGTAGAGAAAGAACTCTACTTCCTGCTCCATGCCGCCAACGAAGATGTTGATGATACAACTTACTGCGAGGACAACGGAGAAGAGTGGGTGCTTGTAACCATGAAGAACGGTCATGTGTATGATATAGACATCACAGTAGACAGTCTGCTTGCTGCAGCTAAAGACGTTATCAACGTTATGATGTATAAGTAAGGAGGGTTTATTATGAAAAAACTTACGGACGAGGGAAAGGTGCTTACCATGTTTGCCGTTATAATGCTATGGTATGCCATAACAAGTGTTAGCGGACATTCCGAGCTCTGGATCATACCGTTGCTTACGCTATCCGGATTGATCTGTATTCACCTTATCCTCTCTCTTATCAGAGATATATACTTCGCTAAAAGGAGGGAACGCCTTTATGAGCGCAGATATTGGGAAAAGCATAAAGCAGATTAGAGAGCAGCGTGATCTTAATCAGAGAGAGCTTGCTAAGTATGCGGGAATCAGCAATGTGACCGTGTGCAAGATAGAGCAGGGCGTTTTAACGCCCTCTCTTAAGACTGCAATCAGAATAGCCAATGTTCTGCGATGCAGCCTTGACGATCTTTGCGGCAGAAAATTCAGCCGAAACAGCCGATAAGCTCGGCTGTCTGCCGGGGACGGTCTCCCGGTACTGACGATGGCAGACCAAAAGCGAGGTGAAACCAATGAAATACAAGGAATTCGAGACGCAGGTACTGGCTCATGCAGTCGGACAAGCCCGGCTTCTGGCACAGGTGAGCTGTCTCGAGGACATAAAAATAGAGCCTGAACAGCTCCGCAGGAATGTTGCGACCATTCTTGCAGTCTTAACCGAAACAGAAGATTTTCTGTCCGACCTCGTAAACAACCGTTCTGGCTCTGATATTTAGTATATCAGAAAACATTAGTTTTGTCAAGTAACTTAGGAGGTGATGATTTGGAATATTTAACGGTTGCCAAAGCTGCTGATCTTAAAGGCTGCAGCGAACGATATATAAAGAAGCTGTGCAAGGACGGAAAATTGTCATGCAATATCGAAATCAACGACAGGAACCGTCCTAAATATATGATCCCAATATCATCACTACCCGAAGACCTGCAGGCAAAATACTATGCTCAGAAAAGAGCGGAAGCGGGCTTAGAACCTGTTGCACAGCCCGTTAAAAAGGCATTAAAACAATCTAAAAAACCTGTGAAAACGTCAATCGAAGAGTTTTCCGAAGCCGAGCGTGAAGAGATCGCCTTGTGGGTGGATATACTCAGAGACTGGCAGCGTTACCGGGATCAATATCCCGGTAAGAAAACCGAAGTTGATAAGCTTTACGTCGGCAAGTGTCAGCTAGAGCACAGTAACCTCAAGATATCTGTGGATATACTCTATCGTAAGTATGCAGCATACAGGAATAATAACCCGCAGGGATTATGCGAAAACAGGGGCGGAGCTAATAAGGGTAAGAGCAGTATCCCACCGGAATTGTGGGAGCAGTTCTGCTACTTCTATCTTTCCGAAAACAAGCCTACCGTTTCACGGTGCTACGATCTGACGCTTGAGTGTGCCAAGGAGTTCTACCCGGGAATGGTCGCAGCGTTTCCATCTGACAACACGTTCAGACGTCATATTAAGTCGGAAATACCGCAAGCCGTGCTGACATATATGCGTGACGGCGATAAGGCTATGAAAGATAAGTGCCTGCCATATATCAGCCGTATGTATGACGGTCTCCACGCCAATGATGTCTGGATCGCAGATAACCATACGTTTGATATCCAGTCCTACGATGAGGATAACGGCACGATTCACAGACTGTATCTTACGGCATTCTTGGATGCCAAAAGCGGAGTGCTGGTCGGCTGGAATATATGCGACAGTCCTAATTCACAGTCAACGATCATCGCTCTGAGGCACGGTATTATGCGTTTCGGAATACCGAAAGCCGTATATTTCGATAACGGACGTGAATTTCTGACCCACGACGTTGGCGGAAAGGGTCACAGGCGCAGAAAAACAGACGATCCTGAGCTTGAACCGCCGACCATTCTGCAGCGGCTTGGGATCGAAATGCATAACGCCATTGTGCGAAACGCCAAAGCAAAGCCTATTGAGCGTACATTCAGCACGGTGACAATGCAGTTTGCTAGAATGTTTGAAGGCTACTGCGGAGGAACGATAATGCAGCGACCCGAGAGCCTTAAGCGCAGAATCAAGGATGGCAAGATCCCCTGCGACTTTGAGATTAGAGAATATATCGATACATATATTGACGGCGATTTCAATATGCAGGAGTACGGCGGAGCCGAAGCTAAATTCAAGGGTATGCGCCGGATCGATGTCTGGAACAAGGATATAAAGGCGGTGGGAGTGAGAAAAGCTCCCGAAGCCGAGCTGAATCTGATGCTGATGAGATCCACAAGGGTGCAGAAAATCAAGCGCAACGGCGTGTTTGTTGAGATTTCCGGCGAAAAGATATGGTTTATGGACTATGAAAACACCTACCGTCATCTGGGTGAGGAGGTCTATGTAAGATACGATCCCGCCGACCTCAGAAGCGTAAGGATCTACGACAAGTCAGACCGCTATCTCTGGACTTGGGAAGGTGCCGACGAGCTGCTTAACGACTATATTACTGAAAACAGAGAAGGACTTTCCGACGCTATGGCTATTCAGCGCAGGGTTCAGAGGTTTATCAAAGCAGAGGCAAAGAATATTACAGACGGCTTAAGCTCTGCGAATAAAATTGACATTATGGAGGCAGCAGCTCTCAAGGCGGCAAATGGCAAGGAAAAATTCAGAATTGAACATCCGTCCAATGTCATTATGATCCATGCCGATGAAGAGCCTGCACAGCTCGCACAGGCTGTCGGCTATGACGATACAGATGAATTGGACGTGTATCTTGACAAATTAAGCAAAAATGCCGAAAGGCGCAGAAATCGGGAATAACAATAAATTGTGAAAGGAATGATCTGATCTATGAAAGAATTGTCAGCTAAACAGCAGTGGGCAATGGAGAAAATGGCGGAATTATGCGCTTCGTCAGAGTCTCAGGAAGAGGCTTGTAAACAGGTAGGTATCAGCAGCGGAGTGTATACGCCGATAAAAAAGGGTACATACACGGGCAATGTCGATAATCAGCTAAAAAAGTTGATAGAATATTTTGAGAATAAGGAAGCCGCCTCGGAGCTTAATTTCAGCTCCGGCTACAAAAATACAAGCATATCCACTCAGATATGCAAGGCTCTTAAACTTTGTCAGCTCAAGGGCGGTATGACAATTATAAGCGGTGACGCAGGAATAGGCAAGACCAAAGCTTGCAGGCACTTTTACGAGGAAAACAGCAGATCAACAATATTGATAGAAGCAAATACCTATCTGAAATCACAGAGAACGATACTTGAGCTCATCGGAGAACAGCTTGGAGTGGCATTGACGTCCTCGGCTAAAATGTGGCAGCATATTACAGCGAAACTGTCGGACGGTATGATAATCATCATAGACGAGGCTCAGCATCTCACAGGCTCTACGATTGATGGAGTAAGAAGTTTCTGTGACGTATTTAACGAGCGGGGTCAGACATTGGGACTTGCTCTGGTCGGCAATCCTTCTATTTATCAGAAAATTCAAAAAGCGGGCTTTGAACAGCTTGATAACAGAGTAAAAAATGACTTTCAGTTTGGAGTAAAAAAGTTAAAGGCATCTGATATCCAATTGATTTTTCCTCAAATAGCAAATGATAAGGCTTCTGTGGAATTTATGCTGAGGGTAGCGCAGACAAAGCAAGGCTTAAGAGGAGCGGAAAATCTGTTTCTGAACGCTCTGGATGCAGAAGATATATCTTGCAGAGGGCTTGCAAACGAGGCTAAGAAAATAAGCGGACTGGTGATATAGTTGAAACGGAGGACTAAAAGAATGAAGCACGGGAAAAACCCAACAAAAGCTCAGAAGCAAATAATCGCATATTACAAGCTTGATCCGGCAGACTGGATGGTATCCAAGGCAACAGGCAAGCAGCTCTGCCTTGTACACAGATATACAGATAAGATACGCTGGATAGATATGGTGCGCATCGAAGAGCCAAGAAAAGCAAAGGCGGCGAAATATGAATAATTTTAAATGCATTGAGAAAGGCAGCGCAGAGTGTGCATTTTTCATGAAAATGTGCTGTGACGACTGTCCTTACTGTGATAAATGCGGCTGCTGTGATAACATCTGCAACAGCAATGGAGAATGTAATGAATGCAGCATTGCGGAAAGGACAGAATGATGAGGAAAAATAAATGCATTACCTGTCCATATCACTCAAAGAAATTTGATCGGATCGCAAGGCTCCGTCCTGCTCCGATCAAATCACAGAATGATACTTTGTGCTGGTGCTGTATACACGCTGTACCCGACAGAGATCGGCGCGGCTGTCCATGGAGCGAATTTAACGAACCCGTTCCGGGGTGGGAGGCGGAAGAGAAAACTATCAACCTTGGCGGACGCAGAAGTCTGCGGTCATATTTTGTCATAACCTGTCCTATGTTTAAGAGAGGATAACATCAGAGGGGTAATTATCCCCTCCTGTAATGCAGCCGCCTAACGGCGCAGGTCACAAGCCCTGATAAATGCAGAGTGCAGAAAACAAGGAGGTAAAATCGCTATGGAAACAAAGCATAAAAAGCTCACAAGCAAAGCGGGACTTACTATCCCGAAGGACATCAGACTTGCAGCGGGCTTTACTGGCGGAATGGCTGTTGACATCGAGGAGACATCAGACGGCATAATGATCCGTAAGCACAGACCGACCTGCTGTTACTGCGGATCGGTGGAAGACGTAAAGTCCATAAAAGGCAGAGACACCTGCAGAAAGTGTGCAGAGGAGATCATCAAGGAGTTAATGACTGTATATGAATTTATCTGAAAAGGTTCAGCGTTATGCTGAAATAAAGGCTGAAATATCGGAGTTAAAATCTGAGGCTGACGGTATCGAGGCTGATATCCTCAAAGCCTCGGAAGCCGATCTGGAGGACACAAAATTCAAGAGTGCGGTATACAGCGACAATGCAGGCAATACTATCACTGTTACCAACGCCGACAGCGTTAAGCTTATCTATCCGTCAATGCTCAGGAAGATATTCGGCTCAGCCTACGGCGACGTTGTAAAGGAAGAGGTCAAATATACGCTCTCAGAGCCTGCTAAAAGGCTGATGTCTGCAATATACAACAAAGAATTCATAAAAGGCGGCAGCGTAGAACAGATACTTGACAGTATGCATCTTGATGATAAGACATACAAAGCCTTGCAGAAAAAGCTTAAGGGCGCAAGCTACGAAACAGATGTTAAAAACCTTGTCAAGCTTGGCGGTCTTGACGAAAAAGCAGCTCGTGAAAATGCATATCTCGTTTCCGAGGCGGTTGCTTGGCAGAATTTTATGAAGCTGCTTACCCTTAATAACGAAATTCTCACCGATGATATTATCGACAGGGCTGTTGATATGATCGACAGCGCAATAACGGTGGAACGCACACCAAAGACTGCATTTTCGGCAAAAAAATAAAGATAGGAGTGATTGGGATATGGCAACAAAGGAGCAGATCAAGAGGATCTACGGACTGGGCGCAGGTCTTGGGATAGTAGGCAAAGACAGGGACGATATGCTGCACGAAGTGATCTACAGTATTACCGGAAAAGAGTCGGTTAAGGAGCTTGACGACAACGAATTCAAGGCTGTTCAGGCGGAACTTATCAGCCGAATGAGATTTGCCGATCCAAATCATCCGCTTCATAATACCAATCCAAAGCCTAAGAAAAAGGTTAAGTCCGACAGCAGCGAGATCGGCTGTAACGGAATGGCTACTCCCGAACAGCAGAGACTATGCTGGAGATACTGCTACAGGCTCAAGGAGCTTGATCCCAATGCCAAGTCAGCTGACGTAGGAGACAGACTGCTTGGCGCAATAGACAAGGTTCTTGGCGTTACGGCATCGAAAAAGCAGCCGTTCCGCTGGATAGATCAGGAGCAATGCTCCAAGCTCATCGAGCAGCTCAAGCGCTATGTTAATTCGGCGGAGCGGAGGGCGAAAAGGCAGGGTGAGAGATGTGCAGGAACTTGATATTTTTTACGAAGATCTCACTCCAGAGCAGCGGGATATATACGACTGCATAGGCGCACAGGCTTACGAAAGGCTTGTGCAGCGTTACGGCGGTCTGTCAATATATGTTGCCAAAGCCGACTCAGTTATCCGCTCTGCCCGTGACGAGAAGATACGCAGGGATTTTAATGGGTACAACTTTAAGTACCTTGTCAACAAGTATAACCTATCGGAGCGCACGATCCGCAGTATCACTGCTGAGATAAGGCAGGAAAAGCAGAACGCTCCGCTTGAAGGTCAGCTCTCGTTTGACGAAATATGATTGCGAAAACTCGCTGAAACGCTTCATCTGTAACACCCCTAATATATATGGTATAGTTATTATAACGATAACAGTATCATACATATTGGGGGTGTTTTTTATGACAAGTCAGGAGATATTTACTATAGTATTTCAGCTGGTGCTTACAGGCGGCATAGGTATTATCGTCTACTTTTTGAAACGAACGATGGATGACATCGACAAGTGTAAGAGCGGTCTGGATAAGGTCAAGGAAAATTACGTCTCCAAGGATGAGTTTGACAAATTAAAGACCGACATTACCGACGTCAAGCAGAATTACCTTACAAAAGAGGATTTTTACAGAGAACAGCTTAAGACTGAGCAGAAGCTGGACAAGATCATGGATATCTTAATGGAAATGAAGGGAGAGAAATAACATGGATATGGAAAAGCAGATGCAGATGATCAGAGCGGGAAATTTCAAGGAAAACAACGGATCAGTTATGCGGACAATAAATATGCTGAGATATCAGTATCACAAGCTTAAGAGCGTCGCATATGCTCTCCCGGATATAACTAAGGGTGAGATAACCGACAGCGTGAACTATCTCTACGAAGCCGGATACATACATCTGAGGACGGTGCTGTCCAAGGAGCCGTCTACTCTTGCGGATAACGACTTTGACGATCTCGAGGCAAAGCTTACGGCAAAGGGTATAAGCCTGCTTGCTGGAGGTATCAACGACCCCTGCATCAAGCTGTAGGGGGTGCGGATAAATGGCAAGAAAGCGCAGAAAACACTCTAAGATAGACAAACTATCCCCGGAGTTAAAAGCTACCGTTGAGGATATGATGAAAGCCGATTTTACCTATGCTGAAATAGCCGACTACATTCAGGAGCAGACAGAGCAGCCGATATCGATCTCCTCAGTGTGCAGATATGCCGCCAATCTGAACGAGAGCGTGGAAACTCTGAGAATGGCTCAGGAAAACTTCCGTGTAATTATGGAGGAGATCAACAAGTACCCGGCTCTCGATACCAGTGAGGGAATAATCAGGCTGTTGTCACATAACGTGCTGGAGTCGATTCAGAACACTCCGGAAGACAAGTGGCAGAACATGAATCCCGAAGCTTTGCTAAAGCAGGCTACAAGCCTTGTAAAGGCTGCAGCGTATAAAAAGAACATGGATCTAAAAAATGAGGATATCATGTCGGCAGGCTATGAACAGGTCAAAACAATGGTATTCGAGGCAATGGCTAAGGAACGTCCTGATCTGTATAAGGACGTTGCAAAATTCTTGGAAGACAAAAGGAGCGATGCGGTATGATATATGTTGTACACGTCCAAAGCAGCACAGAGCATGATGTTGTCCGTGCGCTTGCTGATAGGGATATAACGGCGATAGCTCCTACACATGACCTGCTGGAGCGCAAGGGCGGTATATGGCACACAGTTCGGAGAGTGATATTCCCCGGATATGTTTTTATCAGAGCCAAAAGCATTGACAGCACTGCGTACTACACCGTCAGAAATACTGTCGGTGTGGTAAGATTTCTGGGAAGACCGCCCACACCGCTCTCAACTAGCGAAGAAGCAAGACTGCGCTGGATATTGTCTGCAAAAGATCTGACCGTCAGCAAGGGATTTATCAAGGACGGCAGAGTGACCATAACAGACGGCATACTTTTTGGCAGGGAGCATTGCATAGTTAAGTACAGCAAGCGGCGCAAACGCTGCACATTGTATTGCGAGATAAACGGCAGACGTCATTACTTTGACGTTTCCGCCGAACTGGACAAGCTCTGATCGAGAGCGCAAGGTTGATCCGTCCCCTGTGCTTAAAATTGGAGTAAATATGGGATAAGCACAGGCTATTACTATTGTAAAACCTGAATGGCGAAGCCTGCCCTAAGAAATATCGTTTTAAAGCCGTTTTACAGCGTTCTAACACGTTTTGAAATAATTCTTAGGGTAATTTCCCGACTTATTAACATATGCCCCTTAAATGGGCGTGTGGTTTGACGTGCGGCAAGGAGGATAGACGTGAACATAAAAAGAAAACAGGCTATCGACACGCTGGCGGAAGCTGTCAGCAGTGTTAATGACCTTAAAGTAAAAACAGATATACAGAGCCTCGGAGATCTTTCCGAGGCTTTTATTAATACCTCTGACAAGTCAGAGCGAAAAAAGCTTGCAGCCGATTACAAGAAGCGGCATAAGGAATTACAGGACTTTTGGGACGAAAATCCCGAACTGATCAACGCAGAAGTCGAACGTGCGCTGCTTGCAGCTGCTCTGGGCGGTGAATATGCCGAGGAGGAAGTCAGGGTGGACGCCAGAGGACGGCGGACGGTCAAGCGCAAGGTAAGAAAGGTTGCTCCTAATCCTTCCGCAGCTCTGAGTTACCTGCAGAACAAGGACAAGGAAAACTGGTCTCCTAATCCCAAGGCTGACCCGGAGCTGGAGGACACGTCGGAAATCGAGGAGGATATCTATGGCAAGGAAAACTGAAAAGCCTGAAAAACGCAAAAAGACCATTCCTTATAATTTCGGCGATAAGCACAAGGAATATATCCGGCGCAGCAGCGACTGTATGATAAACGTAGCAGAGGGAGCGGTCAGAGCCGGCAAGACGGTAGACAATGTGCTTGCGTTCTGCCACGAGCTCAAGACCACCAAGGATAAGATACACCTGGCTTCAGCGTCCACGCTTGGCAACGCCAAGATCATTCTGGGTGACTGCAACGGCTTCGGCATCGAACATTTCTTCCGTGGTCAGTGCCGCTGGGGAAAATACAAGGGCAACGAAGCACTCATTATAAAGGGTAAGGATACGAGATATAAAACTAAGATCGTTATTTTTTCCGGAGCTATGCTTGCCAGCAGCTATAAATCCATCAGAGGTAACTCTTACGGTATGTGGATCGGAACGGAGATCAACCTGCACCATAGATCATTTGTGCAGGAAGCTTTTAACCGGTCCATTGCCGCAGATAAGCGTAAGATCTGGTGGGATCTTAACCCGGACAATCCAAAGAGCTGGATATATACCGAGTACATTGACAAGTACCAGAAGGACGCCGCCGATCACAAGTTTCTCGGCGGATACAACTATGCACATTTTACTATTGATGATAATATCAATATTTCCGATCAGCGTAAGGCTGAGGTGAAATCGCAGTACGATCCGACATCTATCTGGTACAAGCGAGATATCCTCGGATTAAGGATTGCAGCTGAGGGACTTATCTTTCAGAGCTTTGCCAATAACCCAGAGAATTACACACTGTCAGTATCTGAACTTGATAAGAGCAGGATAACATCCATACAGATCGGCATAGACTTTGGCGGCAACAAGTCTAAAACTACATTTGTTGCGACCGCATATATAGACGGCTTTAAAAAGCTGATAGTTATTGCAGACCATAAAATAGACGGCGGCAAGGGTGAGGTCAGTCCCGATACTATTTATACCGCATTTATAAAGTTTGTAAAGGCGTTATATATGCGTTTTAATCCGCTTTTAATCAAGTTTGCATGGGCAGATAATGAAAATCAGGCGGTAATAAACGGTCTTAGAGTAGCCTGTGCCAGAGCACGGCTGCTGGTCAAGATAGTTGACTGTTACAAAGCACCACGCAATGACAGGATATCGCTGCTTACATCACTTATGTCGCAGGGCAGATTTTTGGTGCTTGATAACTGTAAAAATGTTATCGGCAGCCTGTCAGAGCAGATATGGGATCCTAAGATAACAGACAGAGACGAGCGTCTTGACGACGGTACTTGCGATATAGATACCGCCGACGCTCTTGAGTATAGTTTCAGCAAATTTATAAAACCATTAACTCTTGCAGGAGGTGAAAACATTGAATAGTCAGATCATTAACTGGCTCAATAATCAGTATGGTTACACGTTATCCAATGATTATTACAACATTATCGGTATCTGGAAAGACTGGTGGAGAGGATTTCACGAGCCGTTCCACAGGATAGTGTATGAGAACGGTGAAAAAAGAAAGAGCCGTGATATGTACACTATGAAGATGGCTAAAAAGGTCTGCGAGGACTGGGCAGCTATCCTTATCAATGATAAAACAGATGTAAAGATCGATGATGAAGATACGCAGAGATTTCTCAGCGGTGATACAGAGAACGGCGGAGTGTTCGGGAGCAATAACTTCTGGGATCAGTCAAATGACCTCATGGAAAAGATGATGTACTCAGGTACTTGTGCCATAGTCATACGTCTTAAAAACGCAGCTGTCAGCACAGAGGGCAGATTTATTCCGTCTTCTGACACAAGGTGTGATCTTAACTATCTTGAAGCTGACAAGATCATACCGCTTACAATAGACAATGGCGACATTACGGAAGCGGCTTTCTGCTCAGATGTATGTGTGCGTGGCTGCAGCAGGCTTTACCTCGAAATACACAGAATTGAAGACGGCGAATATGTTATCGAAAATCACATATTCCGAACAGATGTCAAGCAGAAAAACATTCTGAGCGAAGAAGAACTTCCGGAAAATGTTCCTAGGATGATCAGAACAGGTTCGGACAAGCCTTGGTTCTCTATCTGCAAGCCTGCTATCGTTAATCCCATTAATGGCAATAACGGTATGGGCTGTGCTGTTTTTGCTGATGCGATAGATAATCTGAAAGGCATTGACCTTGCTTTCAACAATTTCTGTTCCGATTTCTGGCTCGGTCAGAAAAAGGTATTTTTGAACAAAAACCTGCTTGCTGAAATGTCAGGCGGCGGAAAGATCGCTCCTGATGATGTAAACCAGCAGCTCTTTTATTACATCGGAGAAACTATGGACGATGGCACAGGCAAGAGCCTTGTGCAGGAGCATAACCCTGAACTGCGTGTATCAGATAATACGGCAGGCATACAGGCACAGCTTGACTACCTCAGCTTTAAGGTCGGATTTGGCACTAAGCATTATCAATTTAATAGTGGCAGCATAGTCACGGCTACTCAGTACACAGGCGACAAGCAGGACTTGATACAAAATGCCCACAAGCATTTTATCAAAGTTGAGAGTTTCCTTCACCGCCTTGTCAAGACTCTGCTCTGGATCGGTCACAACTACATAGACAGCAGCATAAAAGATGACGCTCTCATATCTGTGGTATTTGACCAGTCACCACTCGTTGACGAAAATGCTGAACGGCAGCGTGACAAAGACGATGTGGCAGCTGGCATTATGCAAAAATGGGAATATCGTGTTAAATGGTATGGTGAGTCAGAATCGGAAGCTAAGGAACGGCTTGCTGACAGCGAACCTGATGACGATGAGCTTATGGGCTTTGAGGGCGGTGAAGAATAATGCTGTCACCTCAGACTTTGCAGCGGCTGCCTGATGAGCTGGCGGAGCTTGTTAATGAGGTGCAGTCTGATATCCTTAGCAGCATCGCTAAAAAGCTTGTCAAAGCCGACTATCTTACTCCCTCGGCAGAATGGCAGCTGTACAAAGCAAGTCAGCTGCGTATGTCCACAAAAGAGGTCACTGCCATGCTTGCCAAGCTTACAGGCAAATCCAAGCGGCAGATATCCAAGCTGTACACCAAGGCTTGCAAGGAGGCTATTAACAACGACGCCAAGATATATCGAGCCTACGGCAAGGACTGCTCCGCTGCTCTGAGGTCTGTTGCATTATCCAACACTCTCAAAGCCGGCATAAAAAATGCAAACGGCATGACAAAAAATCTGTGCAGATCTATGGTGGAGTCCTCAGCAGGTACTGTAACGCATCTTATGGACAAGGCATGGCTTAAGGTGCAGAGCGGAGCGTTCTCGTATCAGGAAGCTATATATGATGCTGTTGCCGAGTTAGCGGCTAATGGTATCACAAAAGTTACATATCCGTCAGGACATACCGACTGGGCTGACGTAGCTGTCAGACGTGCTGTGCTGACAGGCATAAGTCAGACCGCAGGTCAGATGCAGCTTGATCTTGCAGCGGAAATGGACTGCGATCTTGTAGAGGTAACGGCTCACATGGGCGCACGTCCCTCTCACGCAGAATGGCAGGGCAAGGTTTATAGCATATCAGGCAAGAGCAAAAAGTATCCCAAGCTGAGTACCGCCACAGGCTACGGCACAGGGGCAGGGTTAAAAGGCTGGAACTGCCGTCATGACTTTTACCCTTTTTTCGAGGGCATATCGGAACGTGCCAATCTGCCTGTTGATGTCACAGAAAACAACCAGCAATATGAGTTATCGCAGAAACAACGTGCAATGGAGCGGTCGATCAGAGTTTCCAAGCGCAGGCTTGCGGCTCTTGACGGAGCGGTGCAGGCGGCAGATGATGATGTACTTAAGCGGCAGTTTCAGACGCAGTTTGAGAAACATTCGGCTATACTCAAAGCTAAGGAAAAGCGGCTTACCGAGTTCTGTGACAAAAATAACCTTTATCCTGAAAAGGATAGGGTGCGTGTTATTGGTTTTGGTAAGAGCGTTTCGCAAAAGGCGGTACATGGTAACAAGGTATACTTAGCAGAACGACTTGACAAATCAAAGAAAAGCGGTATAATAGAAGAAAGCAAAAAAATGGCTGCTGTTTCACAAGAGCCGCCTGATTTTAGTAAATATCCTGTTGTAGAAGATATTTCAGCTGTTGAGAAAATAAAGTCTAAGATTTCTGATTTATTAGGAATTAATAATACTGATATCAACCTAAATGGAATAAAAAACACTGAGGTTTTAGAACCATTTGTAAAACGACTGCATAAGATATATGAAGATACAGGAATGAGCTTTCCTGCAATATATGCTACTGAAATAATTGACGGAGATAAATGCTGCATTGCAAGTTTTAAGCCTTTTGAAAATAAATTGTATATTTCAAGTAAGTTTTTCAACAGCAAGGAAGCTCTTGAACACACTATGAAAGAATGGGCGAATTCAGGTATATTACCTAAGCAGGCAAAATCAATTAATTTTCTTGCAGAGCATGAGGCGGCACATATACGAATTCCTGACAGTTTGATTCAAAACGAAAAAGCAGTAAATATATTTAAAAAATACCAGCTAAACAATTTAAATGACCGATATATTTACGAATATTTTGCTGATGTTACAGCAATATATAGACTAAATCCAAGAACAACTGATAAAAAAGTCTTGAAAGCCATAGAATTTTTACAAAGTGGAGGTGTTAAGATATGATTGGAAGAGTAAAATGTCAGATGTGTAGGAATTTAACAAGTGGTGGACTTATGCCCGAAACATGGAGATGTAAAGCTTTCCCTAATGGTCTTCCCGAAAGGAAGATAATGTTCTTGACACGTGACACCTGTGAAAACTGTAATAATGGTATAGGGTTCGAGCCTAAGGACGATCAAAATAAAGGATTAAAAGCTCCCACTTAATGGGGGCTTTTAATTTTGCAAAAATTACATTAAAACGATAGTAAAACGCTCTTTCAAGGGCGTTTTTATTATACCTAAAAAAGAAAGAGGTCGATAACTATGACAAAGGAAGAACTCATCAAGCTCGGTGTATCAGAGGATATCGCCGACAAGGTGCTGGAGCAGCACACAGCGGAGCTGACCGCAGAACAGCAGAAGTATACAGACCTTAACGCTGAGCTTACAGCCGCAAAGAATACGGTGGCAGAGCTTACTGACAAGGTCAAGGCATTTGACGGAGAGGACGTTGAGGGACTGAAAAAGGCGGCATCGGACTGGGAAAGCAAGTACAATGCCGATATCGCCGCTCTTAAGCTTGACAAGGCTCTGGAGCTTTCCCTCATCGGTGCTAAGGCAAGGGACGTAGGCATCGCTAAGTCGCAGATAGACTCCTCTCTTCTTAAGCTCGACGCTGACGGCAAGCTCACAGGTCTTACGGAGCAGCTTGATAAGCTTAAGGCTGACAAGAGTTTCCTCTTCGAGGACAGCACTAGCGAGCCTAGCGGAGCAAGGATCGACACAGGTATCGACCACGGCTCAGCAACAGAAACAGTATCAGATGCACAGGCAAGAGCCGTTATGGGACTGCCTGCGGCTAAGTAATTTATGGAGGTAAAACACTATGGCAAACGCAATCACTAAATTTAAGACCTACATTGCCCTGCTTGATGAGGTATACAAGCAGGCATCGCTCACAGCTGATCTTGACAGCGATCAGAGCCTTGTCAAGGCAGGAGCAAACGCTAACGAGATCATTATCCCTAAGATGTCTATGGATGGTCTTGCTGACTACTCACGCAACAGCGGATATGTCAAGGGTGACGTGACGCTCACAAATGAAACTGTACAGTTCAATTATGACAGAGGCAGAAAATTCTCTGTTGACAATATGGACAACGAAGAAACCGCAGGACTTGCTTTCGGCAAGCTCTCCAGTGAGTTCATAAGAACCAAGTCCGTTCCAGAACAGGACGCATTCCGTTTCGCCACATATGCAGGTACAACAGGCATCTCTAAGATAGCTGCAGGTGCAACACTTACTTCGGGCAATGACGTGCTTGCTGCCCTGATCGCTGCGCAGAACAAGATGGACGAAGATGAAGTATCGCAGGAAGACCGTTACCTGTATATCACACCTACTCTGTATAACCTTGCTATCAACGTGGATACAACTAAGTCTAAGGCTGTACTTGACGGCTTTGCAAAGATCGTCAAAGTACCTCAGAGCAGGTTTTACACCGCTATCGACCTTAAGGACGGCACAACTGAGGGCGAGGAGTCAGGCGGTTATGCCAAGGCTACAACAGGCAAGGATATCAACTTTATGATCGTGCAGAAAGCTGCCGTTATCCAGTATCCTAAGCATACGGTTAATAAGGTCGTTACCCCGGAGGACAATCAGACTGACGACAGCTGGCTGTTTTTCTTTAGGGCATACGGTCTGGCTGACGTGTACGAAAACAAGGCGGCGGGAATCTATCTGCACCACAAGGAGGTATAGGCTATGGCAAAGACAGTAGGACTTATTTTCCCGGAAGTTGTCCCCGAGGAAGTTGATATCCCCGAGATCGAGTGTATTACCGACGAAAACGGAGATATCTGCCTCGATAAAATGACTGTAGCGCAGCTCAGAAGATTTGCCAATGATAACGGCATTGACATTGGCTCGGCTGCGAAAAAAGACGATATCATTCAGGCGATAGTCGCTGCAGGAGATACGGAGGTGTAGGCTATGGCTTATGCCGATTACACGTTTTACACTACCTCATATTACGGCAGTAAGATCTCAGAGAATGATTTCCCTTACTTTTCCGAGCGGGCTTCGGATTACATTGACAGTCTGAGCTTTGCGGAAACTGACGAGATAAGCCTTGCCAAAGCCTGCTGCGCTTGTGCGGAGATCATGTACTCCGCACAGCCGGAAAATCAGATATCCTCAGAAAAGGTGGGAGATTACTCAGTCAGCTATGCTCAGGATCAGACCTCTGTTGCCGATGAGCTGTTGAAGACCGCCTCCGGATACCTTAATCTCAGGTCTGTGGGGTGGATAGAATGAGGTACAACGCAGTATGCACCGTCTGGCACAAACAGTCTGACGGTGCATTCGTTACGCTGCATTATCCGTGCTGGTGGCAGGATACCGAGGCGGAGAACATTGCCAAGACAGGCAGGACAGACGCAGATAAAGCTGCAATATATCTGCCGCTGTCAGCTGAGATAGCTAAGTCTGACTACATTGCCAAGGGCGATATTGACTTTACTGTATCAGGCTCGGTCACGGAGCTGTTACAGGCGGTAAAACCGCTTAAGATAAGCACCGTTGAACGCAAGGACTACGGAAGCGCATATATTCGGCACACGGAGGTCACAGCGAAATGAGTAAGAACAGCGTTAAGGTCACGCTGACGGTCGCTCCCGAAAATGAGCTGCTTGCGAGGCGTGGTCTACAGAAGGGCGGCAGAGTCCAGAAGTACATCGACAGCGAGGTACTGCGCTGCTGTGACAGCTATGTGCCTATGAAGACGGGTAAGCTTAAGCAATCCGGTATCACATCAACGGTAGTTGGATCAGGAATGGTACATTACAACACACCATATGCCCGAAAGAATTATTACGATAACAAGGGCATGGGCAATCAGGGTCTTAACCGTGGCGGCAAGCGTGGCAGGCTATGGTTTGAGCGAATGAAGCCCGACCATATTTCCGGAATACTGAAAGGAGTGAAACGCATTGCAGGAGCGAAATAAGAGCCTTCTGGAGGCTATGAAAAACTTTGTACAGCAGTATCCTAACATTGCGGACATTGATCTGCATTACGATCAGACGGAATCCGAGCCTGTTAATTACAGTATTCAGACCTCCGGGCTTGTAAAACTCAGCGAGGATATACTGGGTAATCAGACTTGGCAGTACAATGCTCTGCTCCAGAGCAGAGAGTACACGGCTGATGATATTTCACGGCTCAATGCCTCTGAGTTCACGGAAAATTTCATCTTCTGGGTAGAGCATCAGAATATGACTCATAATTTTCCAAGACTTGATAGTGGGTTTGAATCTACAAAGATATCAGCTGACAACGGTATGCTGCTTGCTCTTGATGATGACGGTGACAGAGGGATATATCAGATACAGCTGCATCTGAAATTTAATAAGTCATTGATTTAAGGAGGAATTACCATGCAGTCAATAAACTTTGAATCGGGCAATTACAAAGAATACGCCATGAACGGCGACGAAAACAACACAATAAGAATCGACGTATCAGACCTTGGATTTGTGGACAGATTCAAGACCGCTATGAAAGAGATTGAAAAGGCGCAGGAGGAATATTCGGAAGTAAAAGATCCCTCGGAGGATATCCTTTCCGAAATTGACAGAAGGGCAAGAGACATCGTCAACAAGGCTTTCGACTGCGATGTCTGCACAAAGGCTTTTGGCAACAAAAACTGCTTATCAAGAGCCTCAAACGGTGAACCAATACTGATAAATTTCCTCAACGCTTTTATCCCGATAATCAAAAAAGACTTCGGCTCGGCAGTACAGGCGCAGCATATTAAGCTGGAGGATAAGACAGAAAAGTACACCAAGCCGATAGTCTCCCAGCCGACGGCAGCTCCGCAGTACATCGGAATGGTATCACAGCCAAGCCTTGATATATCGTCCCTTACTCAGGAGCAGAAGAACGCTCTGCTCAGAGAGCTGATAAAATGATAGGCTCTCTTCCCACCGCTCTGGAGATAGGCGGAAAGATATATGCAATACGGTCGGATTACCGTGTGGTGCTTAACATTTATGCTGCTTTTAACGACCCCGAGCTTACGAATCAGGAAAAGTGCTATGTCTGCATTAAGTGCTTGTATGAGGACTATGCTCATATTCCCCGGGAACATGTGCAGGAGGCTGTGAATAAGGCTTACTGGTTCGTAGGCGGAGGGGATATCCCACAAGAGGATAATCATCCGGATATAAAGACCATTGACTGGGAGCAGGACGAAAGCATAATATTTCCCGCCGTGAACAAGGTCGCAGGCTATTCGGTGCGCAGCGCAGCATACCTGCACTGGTGGGAATTTCTCGGAATGTTTAACGAGATCGGTGAAGGTCTTTTTTCTCAGGTAATAAATATCAGATTAAAAAAGGCTAAGCACAAGACGCTCGAAAAGCATGAGCAGGAATTTTACCGTGAGCACAGGAAACTAATTGATATCAAGCGCAGGCGCACCCCGGAGGAGCAGGCGCAGATAGACAGGATAAACAAACTTTTAGGATAGGAGATATTTCTTATGGCAAACGAAAAGATCGAGCGTAAATTTTTAGCGCATTTTATCGACGCAGCGTCCCTTGCTATTGCAGGCTGGGCGACAAAGACAAACTATGTAAGGCTCGGCTCAGACCTCGAAGAATACAGCGAGGAGCTGAATCCTGACATCGAGACCAGCAAGAACATTCTTGGTGAAAACTCAGTAAGAATCAACGGCTACGATGTGTCCTCAGAGGTAGACCCGTATTACTTATGCACATCACAGAACATCGACAGCAGCGGCACTACTACAAGTACCACAGAACCGCTGGCAGAAGCGCTTATCACGATAGCCAACGAACGTATGAAGGGTACTTACTGCAAGACCACAAAGGTGGACGTACTGTTCAAGGAAACATCGGAAGGTACTCTGGAGACCATCTGGGCATATCAGGAACAGATCTACGTTACCCCGAAATCTATCGGTGGCGATACTAGCGGTATTCAGATACCGTTTTCAATTACTAACGCCGGTACACGCCGCAAAGGTACATTTGACTTCTCTACGAGACAGTTCAAGGCGAATAGTTCGTCCGACAGTTCGACTTCGGACGCTCCGGCGGCAGGATAAATAAGCGAAAAGGATCAGCGTTTCATAAAGGAGCGCTGATTTTCTTTATGATATCCTAAGAAAGGAGGCAAAGCAAAATGGCAATAGACGGACGTCTTAATTTTGATACCAAAATCAGTACAAAAGGATTCTCTAAAGGACTTCGCAGTCTTAAAGATCAACTCAGTGGTCTGACATCAACAATATTTAAAATTGGTGCAGCCCTTGGTTTGGCATTTGGCACAAAAGAAGTTATAGAATCAGCTGCCAGTGTTAATGCTGCAGCATCTCAGCTTATACAGACATTTGGTGATTTGCAGACGGAAGCTAAGAACTCGATGCAAAAAGTTGCAGACAGTAGCGGCATAGTAACATCAAGACTGCAGGAAGTTGGTACATCAATATATGCCTTTGCCAAAACTGCTGGTATGGATTCTGCTACTGCACTTAATATGATGCAAGAGGCATTGCAGGTAACAGCAGATCAGGCAGCTTATTACGATAGATCACTGGAAGATACCGCAGATTCACTTAAATCATTTTTAAAGGGCAATTATGAAAATGATGCTGCATTGGGCATATCCTGTACAGAAACTACACGAAATACAGCGGCTAATAAGCTATATGGCAAATCATTTGCAGAACTTTCCGAAGCTCAGAAACAGTTAACGCTCTTGCAGATGGTCAAGGACGCTAACGCTCTTTCCGGAGCAGAAGGACAAGCAGCAAGAGAAGCTGATGGCTGGGAAAATGTAGTCGGAAATCTCAAAGAAACATGGCGTCAGTTACTTGCTGTAATAGGACAACCAGTCTTATCAGCAGCAGTAAATGTTGTTAAAGGCATGACCGCTGAACTTCAGAAACTCACATCTGTTGCAAGATCTGCTGTATCCGCTCTTTCGGATGTCTTTGGAATTAAACTTGAAAATATATCTAACAGTGTTGCCGACAGTTCCTCTAAAGCCTCTGATAATTATTCTGACATGGCTGAAAGTGCGAAGGAAGCAGCAGAAGCACAGGAAAACTCACTCGCAAGCTTTGACCAGATAGATAAGCTGAATGATGACAGCAAAAGTTCATCTTCAAATTCCGGTTCAGATCTTGCAACAGGTAATATTAACAGGACAATATCTGTATCGGCAGATATTGATACTTCCGCAGCAGATAAAAAGATGACTAAGTTTTTCAAGCAGCTTAAATCATCATTTTCAAAGGCTTTTGAGCCGTTTAAGCAGGCTTGGGATAAAAAAGGATCAAAGGTCATCGACAGTATTATTAAAAGCTTTAAGTCCATAGGTGAATTGATATCGGCTATCGGCATATCATTCGGAGAAGTCTGGAGAAACGGTACTGGAGAAAAAATAGTCGAGCATATACTTGATATCTTTATTAATATCAATAAGACTATCAAAAATATTGCCAATAACCTTAAAAAGGCATGGACTACTGATAATCTTGGTACTGATATAGTACAGCATGCCGCTGATATATGGGATACTATACTTACTCACGTCAAAAAAATAACCGATAAGATCTCCAACTGGTCGGCAGCGATAGATTTTCAACCTCTTTTTAAGTCATTTGACGACCTTGAAATAGCACTTGATCCTTTTGCAGATACCATTGGTGCAGGTTTGGAGGACTTTTTTGACGAGGTACTTTTACCGCTTGCGGGCTGGACGATCGAAGATCTGATACCGACATTCCTTGAAACGCTTGCGGACGTTATAGCCGGACTGACGGCAGCATGGAATACAGCTTATCCTGTCATAAAGGAAAAGCTGTGGGACGAGTTCCTTGAGCCTATTGCAAAATGGGCGGCTGACGCTGCTGTAAAAGCAATAAAGGGACTTGGCAAATATGTAAAGAAGCTTGGAGAAAGCATTACAGAAGACGAGGTCAATGTGCTGCTGGATCTTGCCGGTGCGATAGCTGCTGTTGTTGCAGCTGTAAAGCTCAAAAAAATGGTAGATGAGTTTTCAACATCTTTATCAGGTATGGCAACAACCGTCAAGACTACTTGGGCAAAAATAACGGCGACCACAACAGCGGAAGCAGGAGCAGCCGGTGCGGCTGCAGGTACTTCATTCTCCACAAAATTTTTTGCCGGTCTTGCAGCACTTTTCGTAGGCTGGGAGATAGGCTCTATGATACGAGATGCTATCGGCGGCGATAAAATAGACGAATTTTTGTTCCCGATTTTTGATAAGATAGTTGCCTTTTTCACAGACTTTGCCGACAGCTGGAGTGTTGGCTGGGAAACTATCAAGTCCGGATGGAGTGATTTCTGGGATTCGGTATACATAGGCTGGGATACGATCGCTTCGTTTTTCACCGAAACGATCCCTTCGTTCTTTTCGGGACTGTGGGAAGATATCAAGAGTGTATTTTCATCGGTGGGAGATTTCTTCTCAGAAAAATATAACGATATTACAGGTGCTTTCTCAGACATCGGAACGTGGTTCGGTGAAAAGTTTTCAACTGCTTGGAGTGCGATAAAAAAGCCGTTCATAAGCATAGGCGAATGGTTCAGAAACAGGTGGCAGGACATAAAGGATGTATTTAAAGCAGTAAAAGCTTTTTTCAGCGCAAAATTTACATCAGCATGGAATGCTGTCAAGAAGCCGTTTGAAGCTGTCGGCGAGTTCTTTGGCGGAGTGTGGGACGGTATGACAAGCGGTCTTAAGGCTGCAATAAATACTGTGATAGACGGTCTTAACTGGATGATAGGCGGACTTAACAGTATAAGTTTCGATATGCCGGACTGGGACTGGCTTCCGGACAGCATTCAAGGTTCAAGTTTTGGTATTAATATACCTGAGATACCCAAGCTTGCACAAGGCGCAGTTATCCCTCCGAACTCGGAGTTTTTAGCCATTCTGGGAGACCAAAAGCGAGGAACGAACGTGGAAGCACCGCTTGATACTATCACGCAGGCTGTAATGCAGGCACTTGTGGCATACGGCGGAACAGGAGGAAATCAGAAAGTAAGTGTGACGATACCTGTTACTCTTAACGGCAGGGTGATAACTCAAATGGTTATCGACAACATTAACGACCTTATCAAGTGTAACGGAAAGTCGCCTATTATTGCTTAGGAGGAGGGACTATGGCAGTATATACAGGACTTAAATTCGGCGGCAGGGATATGCCTTGCCCCACAGAGGACGGCGTTAAATTCGCTAACGAAAAAATATGGTCTGACAACGCAGGACGTACCTCAGCCTGCCTTATGGTGGGCGATATACGAGCCATCAAAAAGACCATATCAATATCATGGGCAAACCTTAAACCCGCAGAAGTAAAGCGGATAAATGAATATATATCAAATGTGGGCGTGGCTTTTTTCGAGGTCACTTTGCTCAATGAATGTTTTGAAGAAAGTACATATACGGTCTATGCAGGCACACCGACCTATGAAACGTGGGGCTGGGACGAAAACAGACAGCTGTGCAAAATGCTTGCAGTAGACTTGATAGAAAGGTAGTGGCGATTTGCTTGTTATCGAGAACGAAAATGTCGTAAAGAAAATAGAAAGCTACTGCCGTACATGGCGGATATGGCTGGAGGACGTGAAGAGCGGTGCTGTCATAATGGGTGATTCTGTGTTTTCAGCGTCAAGCACAGCACAGTCTACAAGTCTGTCTGACGATATAGAGCTTGGTGCAGTATGTTCCGCACAGTTTACCGTCAGCATATATGATACGGAGGGCGGAAACTATCTCGGCAGGGAGTTTGCCCTAAGCCTGTATCTCAAAGAGTTCGACGCTCCGCCTGCCACATATGCCGACCTGCACCGATTTACTTACGGCAATCTTGCGAGCCTTACAGCAGAGCAGATAAAGCAGCTCGGCGAGATCATCGGCGGCTGTCTGATACCTATGGGCAGATTCGTATGCGTGCGGTCAAAGCGCATAGACAACACCTGCGACCTTACCCTATGCGACAGGCTGTATTTCGCAGACAAAGAGTATGTGCAGACCTCCGGATCTCCTCGTGAGGCTATGTGGATCGAACGTGAGATATGCGCAAAGCTTGGCATACCAAACGGCATTAATTATTCCGACAGGAGTTATCTGTCAGAATCCTCAGGGAAAAAGCTTTATGCAGGGGGCAAGCGGCTTAAAACGAGGAGCTATAAGTTTACGATGGATAATATCCCTAAAGGCACGACCATGCGGCAGGTACTGGGATATATAGCATCTGCCAATGGTCAGTTTGGCATGATAGACAGATATGGCAGATATGTCCGCAAGTGGTACGGCAGCCCTGTCAAGCTGCTTGACAACAACACCATAAACTTCCCGACTTTATCGGAGCAGGCTAACACAGTAGTTGGTCTTATCTGTCATATATCCGAGGACAACACCCTCAGCACAGGAGATGTTACAGGCAGGACAGGACGTATGATCGAGTTCGACAATCCGTTTATGACGGAGGAACTTTTTGAATCTCTCTGGCACAGGCTTAAAGGCATGACGTGGTATACGGCGGAGATAGATCAGCGGCTTGGTGACCCTCGCTTAGATGTGGGCGATGTTGTGGTGTACAGCGACGGCAAGAACAGTTACAGCATACCCATAACAAATCAGTCCTTCAACTATGACGGAGGTCTGAGCTGCACGTTAAAAGCGGTAGGCATAAGCACACAAGAACAGGTATATGAAGAACAGGAGGAGAACTAATGGCTGATCTGACATTGGAAGAAAGAGTTGCGGCACTGGAAAGCTCGGTAGCTGCACTTGAAGCCGAACAGGAATATGAGCTTAGATTTTCGGGAGAGCAGACGGACGAGGCTATTTCAAATGCACTTAAAATACACAAAGGCACAGCAGCGGTAAAGATAACAGGCAGTGAGGCGGTCAAGGAAATAGAGCTTGGCATAACAGGCTTTGTGCCGTCGCAGGTATTTCTCTCTGTGCGTGGCAGCTTTACCCCGACACCGTATTACAACATCTGCACCGCTGTGAGATACGCTAACGGCAAGTATTTTGCGGTGCTTTGTTCGGGTGCAGCAAAGGGGTCGAGCCTTTCATATTTGCCCACAGGCACATTTAACATAGACTGGCTTGCAATGGAGTAAGGAGGTAAAATGGACAACACGAAAAATCTTGACCTAAAGCTGTTTGACCCGCAGGACTATTTTGACGAGGGTACATTTAACGATAATTTCAGCAAGATAGATGATGCGTTCGGAAGTATGGGGAGCGGAGCGCTGCCTCAGACCGCTGCCGTATCAGCGCAGGGCATAACAGGGGGCATAGGGGCAGCGACAAAGAATGACGAATACGTTACAGAATAGTGAGGTATGACAAATGGCTATTACAGCATATAACATAACAGACACAACAGCAACGCACCTCGAAACACTCAAGGGAATACTGGAAACCGTTGCAACAGATTATTTCACAAGCTTTGTGCTGAGCGAGGACAAAACCAGCCTTGCTTGTATGGACGGCAGTAATCCTATAATCACTTTTACCGCAAACTCATCAAGCGGTAAAGTGCTGTCTGCAATATTAAGCGGAGATAATGTTACCAAGACATTTACAAATGGTTCTACCTCCACATATTATTTCTGCAAGATAGCAAAGACTGCAAAAGGTATCGCATTAAAGTTTAAACAGTCTAACTCAGTAAAACCATACGCTATATTTATTACAAAATCCAATAAAGGTAAAACAGCGGTGTACATTGATACAGACTCTTTCGGTGTTACAACAACTGATGTATATCATTCTGGGTGGTGTGTGACATCTGAGAGTGCAAGCATATCAAAAGTCACAAGTTATACAGGCAGTACTACAAAACCGCTGGAACACCCTTTGATAACGCTGTCTTATGTGCCGTGTGCTGGTATCGAGGACTATTGTCCTGACCTGTTTATAACACCAACATCACCTTACTCAGGTGTGGAATCTCAGCTGGTTTACAATGGCGTAACGTATCTGTATAACGGAGCTGTTGCGCTGAGGGACGAATAGGAGGGAGAACATGAAAAACAAACTTGCAAAACTTATCGACGTAAAATCTATCGTCACAATCCTGCTGACGGCGGTGTTCTGCGTGCTGGCACTCAAACATACCATTTCAGCGGAGCAGTTTTTGACGATATTTACAACGGTCATAGCTTTTTACTTTGGTACGCAGAGTGCCAAAAGTGTTAAAAAATCAGATTTTGAGGAGGACAAATAATATGGCAAACAGTAAATTAGCAACATGCAAGTGGAGTGGCAAAACCGACCATTACAACGTGAGAGATCATAAGATAGACAAGATAACCATACACCACATGGCTGGTAATCTCAGCCTTACAGGGTGCTGCACCTCTGTGCAGGCTCGTGGCGGCAGCTGTAATTACTGCATTGACAGCAAGGGCAACATCGGTGTGATGATAGATGAGCAGTACAGAGCATGGACGACCAACAACCGCACTAACGATATGAGGGCGGTCACTATCGAGGTGGCAAACGACAGCGGTGAGCCTAACTGGCACGTCAGCGACAAGGCTCTTGCGGCTCTTATTGATCTCTGCGTTGATATCTGCAAGCGCAACGGCATAAAGGAGCTCAACTATACGGGCAATAAGTCTGGCAATCTGACTATGCATAAGTGGTACTGGGCAACAGCCTGCCCAGGTCCGTATCTCAGCGGCAAGTTCCCATACATAGCCTCTGAGGTCAACAAAAGACTTAGCGGCACATCACAGACGGATAAACCTGCATCTGCTGAGCTGTACAGAGTACGCAAATCATGGAGCAATGCATCATCACAGATCGGCGCATACAGTTCGCTTGATAATGCAAAAAAGGCTTGCAAAAGCAGTTACAGCGTTTTTGACAGCAGCGGCAAAGCGGTATATACCAAAAAATCTGCTAAAGCTTACACTAAAGGCATAGAGGTCAAGCTGTCTAACGTAATGCTCTATGTATCTGCTACGGCAAAGTCAGGCAGAGTCATCTCAGGCACATACTACATCTATGACAATATGGTCAATAAAGGACGTATGAGGATAACCAACAAAAAGACCAACTGCGGCAGATCTCCAGTAGGTCAGTATGTCACAGGCTGGGTCAACAAGTCCGATATATGAGGTGCGTATGGCAGCAAAAAGATCATATATTGTAATGTGCACAACAACACGTCTTAATTACCGCACAGCCTGCAGCTTTAATGCAGGCACTATCGCAGGTGTTTTCGATGAGGGTACAGCGATACCTGTGCTTGGTAATTACAGTGTAATGGCTTGCGGTGTACGTTGGCGCAAGGTCAAGGTAGGTCGCAAGTGCTATTATGTTGTGGCAGATTATTTGCAGAGTTTGTAACAAAAACAGCAGCTCCGATAACTTTCGGGGCTGCTTATACTATTATATATATATAGGAGATATTCACATGAAAAGTCCGATACCATGGATAGGCGGAAAAAGCCAGCTTAAAAACAAAGTAATTGATTCTTTCCCACCACAAGACAGTTACAACCGATATATAGATGTTTTCGGTGGAGGCGGATCTATACTTTTCGCCAAAGACAAACACGCAGATCTGGAGGTCTATAACGATGCAAACAGCGATCTGGTCAACTTTTTCAGATGCTTAAAATACCATTCAAACGAACTTAAAAGGGAGATAAAATACTACCTTAACAGTCGAGAGATGTTTCTTGATTGTCGAGAGCGCATAGCTGTAACAGGCTTTACTGATATTCAGAGAGCGGCTATGTTTTATGTGCTTGTCAAGACAGGCTTCGGTGCAAGTCTGAGGACGTTCGGGTGCAACAAAAAGCGGCTCAACACAGATGATTTTACAGATATTGAGGCAAGACTTGACGGTGTTGTGATCGAAAATAAAGATTTTGAGGATCTTATCAAGGTATATGACCGTGATAAGGCTTTATTCTACTGCGATCCGCCGTATCATAAGACTGAACGGCATTATGATGTTAAATTTACCGAGGCAGACCATGAGCGGCTCTGCAAGGCTCTTCACAATATCAAAGGCAGATTTGTGTTGTCATACAATAATGATGAATATATACGAGAGCTTTATATGGACTGCAATATACAGGCGGTCGTCCGCAGCAACAGTCTTTCATCAGGCGAGTTTAAAGAGGTAATAATCAAAAATTTCTAGTATTTTTTTTAGAGCATAAATAACCGATTTCGTTATTTATATTGTAAAATCTATATTAGCAGAGGTACTTATTATGCACATAAAACTACGTTCCGTTTTGGAGTCAAGGCACATGACTCAGGCAGAGCTTGCACAGCTCACAGGCATCAGACCTTCGACCATTTCACAGCTATGCAACAATGTCGCCATTGGTTTCAGATTTTCACATTTGGAGTCGATATGCAGTATATTAAAATGTTCTGTTGAGGACATTTTAACGCTTTAAAAATCCTGTTCTAAAAATCCCATAAAAAACATTAAAAGTGATGATCTATTCCGTTTCGTGGAGATATTTCATCACTTTTTTGTATTTTGCTTGTCACTTTTTCGGGTTTTGCTTGTCAAATAACAGCGTGTTCAAAAAGGTAATCAGAGAAGTTCTTGATATCCGACTTGCCCGTAATCTTTGCATTAAAGGGAATCACGATCAGTCTGCGCCATGTTCCGTCATCATTGGCAGATACCTTCGGCAGATGATTGGTGTACAGCACCAGCGTGTGTGACGGGTCGAAATGGAACGGGTCATTATACTTCTTTTCTGCCTCAATAGGGTCAACGCTGCAGAGCTGCTTTACCATACCTGTGTTCAGTCGTGTACCTTCTTCCAGCTCCGATGCAATGATGAGACGCTTGCCTTTCAGCTCTGCCATTTCAGGCTTCACATTGCGCTTGCAGTTCATGGTCAGTGCCTCAGCAGAGATTTTGCCGGAGTAGTTTCCAAGTACACGAGCAATGGTGTTCCAAAAGGTAGACTTGCCATTGGCACCGCCGCCGTAGGCAATGATCATATGCTCCGCATACACCTTGCCGACTGCTGCCATACCTACGATTTCCTGCACATAGGAAATCAACGCTTTGTCCTTGCAGAAGAAGGTATCCAGAGTGTCCAGCCAAAGCTGCATCCCCTCATCTCCTGGAGAGCAGTTCGTCACCTTGGTAATGAGGTGGAATGTCAACCCAAAATAGTACAGAAATTATTTAGCCGAATGGAAAGCTTTGAATTGAACAGGAGAGAGATAACCAAGAGAGCCATGAATGCGAGAATTATTAAACCAATGAACATAATCAGGACCCACCGAAAAAAAGTCTGTAAAAACTCAGCCAACTGTGATATAATAGAAGTAACACAGGAGGCTGAGTTTTCATGGCAAGAAGAAAAAGAGAACCAATGAGCGAGGGTAAAAAGAATCTCATCGCTGAACTGATTGAGATGTATGATATCAAGACAGCAAAGGATATCGAGAATGCTATCAAAGATCTGATGGGCAGCACGATACAGGAAATGCTTGAGGCTGAACTGGACGAGCATCTGGGGTACCAGGAATAAGAACGTTCAGATAACTCCAATTACCGCAAGGGTAAGAAAACAAAGAAGATACGTGGGAATTTAGGCGAAACGGAGATCGAAGTGCCTCAGGATCGTGATGGGACATTTGAGCCAAAGGTCGTAAAAAAGCGTCAAAAAGACATTTCTGGCATTGAACAGAAGATAATATCTTTGTACGCAAAGGGTATGACGACCCGCCAAATAAGCGATACCATCGAGGATATTTACGGTTTTGAGGTCAGCGACGGAATGGTATCTGACATCACAGACAGGCTTCTTCCGCAGATAGAGGAATGGCAAAATCGCCCACTTGATGACGTTTATCCGATAGTTTTTATCGATGCAGTTCACTTTTCTGTGCGTGACAACGGGCAAATAAGGAAACTCGCAGACTATGTTATTCTCGCAGTAAGCTTAACAGGTCACAAGGAAGTTTTGTCCATACATATTGGAGAAAATGAAAGTGCAAAATATTGGCTTGAGGTACTGAATGAGCTGAAAAATCGTGGTGTAAAGGACATTCTTGTTATCTGTGCAGACGGACTGAGCGGTATGAAAGAAGCCGTAAATGCGGCGTTTCCGCAGACAGAATTGCAAAGCTGCATAGTTCATCAGGTGAGAAACACGTTGAAATATGTGAGCGATAAGAATAAGAAAGAATTTGCCAATGATTTAAAAACCATTTATCACGCTCCGTCTGAGGACGCCGCTCTTGAGCAGCTTGAGAGGGTAACTGAAAAATTGGAGAAGGATTATCCCAACGCTATGAAGAGCTGGTACAAAAACTGGGATGTGATATCGCCAATCTTCAAATTTTCCGCACAGGTCAGAAAGGTCATTTACACCACCAATGCTATCGAGAGCCTTAACAGCGGCTATCGCCGTCTGAACAAGCAGAGGAGCGTATTCCCCAGCGATACGGCGCTTTTGAAGGCTTTGTATCTGGCGACCCACGAGATAGCAAAGAAGTGGACTCTTCCGCTGAGAAACTGGGGCAGGGTGCTTGGCGAACTTGAAATTATGTACCCCGACAGGCTGGGCTGAGCCGGCGCAGTCTGTCTGCTGAAGAAGCTTGACAAATTACGGTATTAATTGTATACTGTAAAAAAATTGAGCGGCTGTTTTTCAAGCCGCTCACAATATCGTTTTTTATCACAGTTGTTGAATTTACAGAGAATTTTTCGCAGAACCGTGATAAGGTATAAAGATAGAAGATATAATAAACCACCGCAGGTCACATAAATTTGTGACCTGCGGTGGCTTTGTATAAGCTAGTGGTTATACCACCCAAGAGGTGTGTCAGATATATTTATGTTTATCTGCTTTGTTTCCTGATATTCATCAAGACCGCTTGTGCCAAGTTCTCTGCCAATACCGCTCATTTTATAGCCACCCCAC
>OBLI01000693.1_pt1 | contig 35131 bp, 42 predicted proteins | sample 1519701 | NCBI WGS metagenome assembly OBLI01 (sample SAMEA3663005, study PRJEB22513) | pig gut metagenome | biome: pig gut; feature: pig-associated habitat; material: faeces | place: France | collected 2012 | reverse complement strand
AATAATATGATATAATATATTATATAAAAAGAAAGGAGGATTTTTCCAATATGTCAGAGGAAAATAAAAATTACAGTAATTCTAAAGTTATTGCTATGATGAGAGAAATACAGTTAAAAGACAGTGAAAGAAAAACATTAGAAGATAGCTCTGAAGAAAAAATAGAAAAATTAGTTGATTTAGGTAATAGTTCTGAAGCAATGAAAAGTTCAATTCATGACCATTACGGAAATACTCTAAGTTCTATTGGTACTGACGATAAAGTTCAATCATTCACTAATTACGGTTTTTCAAATGATACTCTAAACTGGCCTTTATGGTTAGCTCTGTATAATGATTCTTGGGTTTTTAGAAGAGCTATTGATAAGCCGTCAACTGATGTTGTTCGTTGTGGTATAACTTTAAGTTTAAAAGACGAAGAAAAAAAAGATATGGTTTTAAAAGATTTAAAAAAATATCGAACTGATTTTATCAATCTTCTACAATGGGGTGCTTTATTCGGTGGTTCAGTGGCAGTTGTTATGTTTGATACTATGAACAATGAAGATTATGCTAAACCTATGGATTTAAAGAAAATACAAGACTCTAAAAGTATTCGGTTGTATGTTACGGACAGATGGTATGGAGTAGGAGTTGTTTCAGAAGATACAGTGTCAAATATGAAATCTTTAGACTTCGGTAAACCTAAAACTTATAGAATTACTTTTGCAGATGGAGTTAGTATGAATGTTCATCATGATTTCATTCTTAGATATGAACATCGCACAGCTCCTAAATTAATTAAAACTGGTCAGCTTCAAGGTTGGGGATATGCAGAAGGTGCTCATATTCTTAACGAATTATCAAGAGATGACCAACTTAAAGCATCAATTCAATCTTTAGTTAATAAAGCATTGATTGAAGTTATCAAAATGGCTGGAATGAGAGGAGTTTTCATGGGTCAAGATGAAGCTTCAGAAAATCAACTTCGAGCTAGGTTAGAAATGGTTAACTGGGGTAGGACATATAACAGTTTAACCTTCTTAGATAAAGAAGACGAATACCAAGAACATGGTTTTTCAGGGTTAAATGGATTAGCTGATTTATTAGAACAAAATATGTGGTTAATCTCTGCAGCTTTAGAAATGCAAGGTGTGTTATTTGGAGATTTAAAACAAGGATTCTCAAATGATACTGATGCATTAGAAAGATATGATGAAACCATTTTAAATAGAGCTGAATCTTACTTTAGACCTGTTCTTGAAAAGTTTTTGTGGATTCTTTACAAAAAATACAATGTTAAAGAAAGCATCGAATTTGAATTTAATTCATTGTTAATTAAAAAACATGATGATGAAAGAATGGAGGGTTTATCTAAATTTCAAAGTTTATTATCAAGTATGTTAGGTGATGGTATTTTAACAACTAAAAAATATGCTGAAATTCTTCAACACTTTATTAATAAGAATGAAGTTAATTTTGGCTTTGATGATGAATATTTAAAAGAACTTGAAGAAAACACTAAAGATGAATTTGAAAATATCGATTTAGATGAATCAGAAGAAGAAAACGAAGAAGAAATTGTTGATACTGATGAAAATGAGTTTATAACAAAACAAAAAGATTCATTATTCAAAAAACTATTTAAGCATTCTAAAAAGTAGGTGATTATTTATGTTACCTCTTGAAAAAGAAAAGGTAAACTTTTATAAAAATAAATATATCATTGCTTTTTATGATGTGACAGATGAAGTATTACTCTACATATTCGACAATGTACGAGAAATATTAGAATTTCAAAACAAAGAAATAACTAGACAAAATGTAAATTTAATAAATGTTGAATTATATAATGCTCTTCAAAGAAAAGACAATTTATGTAGATTCTTAAATGGTGAATTTATGAGAGTATATATAATAGATATGGAAAATGATTTTTAAAAAGCTTAAAAGGAGGAAATTAAAATATGAAAAAAGCTTATGTAAGAATTCAATCACAAATTAATATTAATGTAACATCAGGTTTAGAGTATAGGGATGTAACAAATCCAGACGCTCATGTTGCTGACCGCTTAAAAATTAATTCACTTTGGTCAAAACGTATTATTCCTATTAGAGAAGGTTCTCATTTTTATCCAAGTGAAATCACTGAATGGAACACTGTTAAATGCCTACAAAAAGATAAAGTTATAACTATTGGTGAATATACAGATGAACCTGACTTTGAAAAAGAAGAAGCTAAAGCATTAAAAGATAAATTAAATAAAGGAAATCAAAAAATTGAAGTAGAATTAAACAAAGATAAAGTCCTTGAAAAACCTGCTAAAAAAGTAGTTAAGAAAAAAGAAGAATTTGTTGATGATATTGACTATTTAGAAAAAATTAGCGAAAGCGAGGAATAATTTATGAAATTTAGAGATGCTTGGAAAATGATGAAAGCAGGTCTAAAGGTTAGAAGAAAAGGTTGGAAAGGTTATTGGTTTATCGACCAATCAACTTTCAAATTAACTATTCATTTAAGTAATGGAAAAGAAATTACAGAAGGCGATTTAGGTTTAACTATATCTAATACCTTAGCTAATGACTGGGAGGCGTTATAATATGGCTAATATAAATAATGTAAAAGTATTTGCTGAAAATACTTCTAATATACTTTCTGATTTAGAATTTAATAATTCAAATGAACGTCTTTCTGGATATCAATCAGGTACAGTTGTTCGCTCAAACATAATGAATGCTATCTTAAGACAAGATTCATTAATTGCAAACGCTATTATTAAATATGTTATTTCAGATGAATCAACTTCATCGTTAAATAAAACTTATGGACCTAATACTTCTCTTAACGATTTCACTGAATTATTTAATACTTTTTTCTCGTATCAAAAAACTAAATTAAATGATTTAATGGATATGTTTAATGCAGCTAACACTTCAGGATATATAGTTTACTTTTATAACAATTCTTTAAAACCAATTGTATATAACGCTTCTAGTATCAATCAAAATCAAATATTATGCTATAATCCGACTAAAACTGAAAATAATGGATACTTGTTTGTATCAGAACAAGATTTAGATATTACTCATGCTGATAGTTCAGATGAAGCAAGTTCTTTATTAGATTTTAAAAACACAAATACTAAAGCTGGCCCAAATGTTGAATTTGAGTTTGGTCCAGTTGGAAATAAAACAGTGTTTAAAAAATCTGTCGATAATGTTAACAACTCAAAAAACGTTGATTCAACTATTGGAGGTAAAGACCTTATTGATATTTTTGAAAGTGATGGACTAACTGTTAAAAATTCAACAACTGCTAAAGATTTATTAAATGCTGGTACAAATGAGTTAGTTTATACTCAAAATAGTCAAACTAAGTTTTTAAGTGCTCCTCAAGAAGGAGAAGACCAAAATGTATTAGTCTCTGATGGATTTGCTCCTTACTGGACAGGAAGTAGAAATTTACGAGTTGGTTCAGCCGATATAGCTGCTAAAGCTAATAACTTAAACACAGGAAGTGCTCCTGATAGGTCGCTTATTACGGCAAATGGTCAAGGTGAAACAGATTATGTTGAATATCCATCCTTAACTCCAGATGGAGAGGATATTGATGGTAATTTATCTGCTTATGATTTAACATCCGTTGTAGCAGGAGGTTCACATGGTACTCCTAAAAAATACATTCCGGGCTTTAAACGTAATTTAGAACTAAATTTTAGTAGACAAACTGGTAATTTAATTTCACAATTTAAGTTTAACAAACAAATTGGTAATTTCACAAGCTATGGTTCTTTATTCTATTATTCTATCAATTTTAACACTTTAATATCAAATTTTGCAAATGGTGCTGAATTGAGTGCATTAGATAATTTAAGAGTATTAATTGAGCTTGATAGTAGTTCAAATATTGAATCTAATTCAGTTCACTACTCAACTGTTATCTCATATAATAGAATTCCTTATGGAGTATTTGCTAGTTCAGGAAATCAAGGATTCCATTCAACCATTTTTAAAATAACAGATTCAAGTACTACACATGAAATAAATTTATGTTGTTCAAATGGTTCAATTACCAATCCAACTACTATATCTAGAGGAACTACATTAACATTATATCTCGGAACAAATGCTAAAGCAGCTTTAACCAATTATATAGTTACCGTTACGTTATTACCTTAAAAGGAGGAAATTAAAATGAAAGAAAATGAAACATTTAATATAGAAGGAAGAAAAGAACTTTTCAGAGTTGGTAAAATATCAACAGTTGAAATATTAGCAATTCAAACACAAATTAATTTTAATTCATTATCTCAAACTGAAACTTTATTTAATTTTATTTTAGAACACATTGAAGTATCTTTAAATAATATGTGGGTTACTTTGAAAGAAAAAGGTAGAGAAGTTTATATGCCTCTCGATATTCAAAATGATTACATTGCTTTACAACAATTATGTATATATTTTATTAAAGATTATCTTCAACCACTTTTCAGGAAATCCGAAGAATAGAGTCAGATACAGCCATCAATGACTTCGGAGAAAATGATAACCTTGAATTTATGTCAAGTAGTAGGGTCAATTCAATAATGTATGTGCTGCTCTCAAATAGATATGCAACTTTAAAAGAATTAAGAGATGACTACACTTTTGAAGAGGCCATTGATTTATATGAAGTATGTTTGGTTAATTTACACAACAGAGCGATAGGACTTAAAAATAATAATAAATCTATTAGAAGAAGGAGGAGATAATTTATGCAACAGTATATTAAAAAAGTTAGAATCATACCTGAATTAGATTTATCAACTTTTAAAAATGAAATGAATAATATACCTGAAGATTTTGGAAGAATTATGAATAAATTAAGAAAACCTTTTGATGATTTACAAAAAAAATTTGCAAGTTCTATAAATAATATATCTAATCAAACGAAAGATAAATCTGCTACTTTTGGAACTCAAAACAGTGCTAATTTGAGTGCTTCTGATTTAATTAAAGAAATTAATAAGAGTATGGAAGAACAATCATATTTAACTCAAAATCAACCTCAAACAATAACTGATTTCTTTAAAGGACTTTCAAGAGGAACTAATATTTTTTCTAACGACGCTTTAGAAGAAGCAAAAGATAGAATTGTTGATTTAACTGATTATTTGAATTTTCTAAAAGAAAGTAACAGTGAACTTAATTCTTCTATTAAGTCTCTTGAAGAAAAATTAAAATCTTCTGAAGGATATGATTTATATCAACAATTTTTAGGTTATCAAAATCAAATTCAAGAAAACTTAAATAAAATTCAATCTTTAAGTGGAGTAGAAGGTGGAGAAGACGAAATTAATAATTTACTTGCTAAGAATGAAATATTAAAAAAAGATATGAATATTATCTCTAATACATTACAATCTGAATTTCCAGAACTTTTAGAAATTGTAAACAATATTTCTTTATTAAATGATAAACAACTTGAACTTCAAGGTGAATCACAAAAAGCAGTTAAAGAAAAAGAAAATTTACAAAATAAAATTGATTTAGGAAAGTTAGATTGGAAAAAAACGATTGATTGGAAAGAAGCAGGTAAGAATTTAGGAAATGCCATTAAAGATAAAGTCGCTTCTGCTTTAAAAAGCTTTGCAGATTCTATTAAAAAAACTTTATCTGATGCTTTAAGTGAATTCGATAGAATGAGTCAATATAATTTAAAAACTAGTCTTAGGTATAATTCAGAAGCAACAGAACAAGCTATAAAATATGGATTATCATCTGCTCAAAATTATGCATTAACAAGGGCTAAGGAAGATATGAACATAGGTTCTGAAGAAGATTTAATGTATATGGGACAAGACGCAAGAGAAGAGTTTGCTAAAAAAATTGGTTACTACTCTACTGAATATCAAAAAATCGAGGATAAAGGTTTATTTAAAAAGTATGAAGAATATCAAATGCAAAGACAAGATTTTGAAAATAAAAAACAAATGGTAATTATTGAATTCTTTGCTGAAAATAAAGATACGATTATTAACTTTATGGAGGTTAGTATGAAGGTATTATCGACTATGTTAAGTGCAATAACATGGATTGCTTCAAAATTAGGAAAAGATAAAAAGGTTACAGAAGAAGATAGAGCTTCTATGCTTTCTGATTTAGTTAATTCTTATAGTATTTCAAATAGCAAAACTGCGAACGTTAAAATTGATAATAGCTTTACAAATATTCCATTAAATCAACAATCTTCGTATGTTAAGGCTGGTGAAAGAGTCAATGAACAATTGATTGAATCTTTGGATGGAACTTTAGGAGGATACTAATATGGCAGTTTTGAATAAAATAACACCTTTAGACGATTCTAAAGTATACAATCTTGTTGTTAGATGTGATATGGACGGAGAAACTAAAGATTTCATGTTTGATTATGTCGAAGATACTTCAACAACAGTTAGTTCAGAAATTACAACACATCCATTAGTAAACGGAGATATTATTGCCGACCATATGTATAACAATCCAATTGATATGAGTTTTTCAGGTACGTTTTCTTTATTCGGAAATAAAAAATATAATTTTGGAACTAGTGATAGATTAGCTAATATTCAAGAAACCTTTGAAAGAATTAATAGAGAAGGTATTATGTGTACATTGGTTAAAAGAAGTAAAGGTGGAGATGAAAATCGTTTCAAAGTTAGAAAAAATATGGTTTTAACTTCAATTAATTGGACTGAACATCAATCCTCAATGGATTTTAGTTTTCAATTCAAAGAAGCAATAACAGCTATAGTTGATGAACCTGAATATGATAAAGATATTAAGGATGAATCTCTACCTCGTATCTCTGACCCTTTAAGTTTAGATGTTACGGATGAACTTTTAAACGTAGGAGATATTATTCAAGTTGCTATTGCAACACTTTCAGACGAAGGATTATTTGCTGATAATTTCTTAGAAAATGCAATTCAACACGATTTAGCAGTAGGACAGAAAATCCTTTCAACAGCAGCCGGAGCAGCAGCAGGAGCAGCCGTAGGACTTGTTGGAGGATTAGCTGGTGCAGGTGTAACATTAGCAATTGCTAAAGGAATAGCTTGTCTCTGTGGAGTTTTTGCAGCAATTCCTGGTCCAGGATGGGTAGCAGCTGCAATTGTAGCAGCAGTAGCCGTTGTTGCTGGAATAATTGTTGGAATTATTAGAGGAGCACAAAAAAATAAATATCAAATTAAACGATTTAAGTATTATAAAAATAATTCTAAAAAACAACAAAAAGAGATTGATAGGTTTAACGAATTTATTGGAAAATTAGTAGAACAATTTGAACAATTAGAACAAAACATGTCACTATACGGGTTTGGAGAAGATGCTTCTCAACAATGTTTTGTTACTATAAATAATGATTATTATATTTTTTCTTTTACAAAAGCTACTGAAGAATCACAATATGAATTAAACGTTATTGAATCTAATCAATTAAGCTCTACCAATCCAAATCCAGTTATTGTCTCAGATATTTCTGAAAAATCAATTCAAAGTTTATCGGAATGTAGCAGTGATACTTTATTATTTTCAACTTCAGAAGGGACTCAAGTTTATTTGGCCAACACTAAAACTTTAGCAAAACGCGAATCAGGTGGAACTAATGAAGAAATAGAAGCTCTTCAAAAAGATTTAACCAACTATGCAATATTAGCTTCTAATATTGACTTAACTAAGTTTAAAGAAATTATTACAGAAATTGTAAAAATCAATGTATTCAAATAGGTGATTTCTATGGCAGAAAAAATTAAAGCTAGAGCATGGATGAGAGAATTAGAAATAATTTTGACTAGCACCAAATATCAAAAGAAAATGGTTTTTGGAACTAATTGGAAAAAAGGTAAACCTGATTTAAACATTTCAGTAACAGGAACTAAATATTTATCTTCATTAAAAGATAGAATGACTGTTACTATAACTAATTTAACTTATAGAGAAATAACAGAATTGATTTCAGGACAATTCTATAATATAGAAATTAAAGCAGGATACCGAAAAGATTATCAAACCTCTGGAGCACATACTATTTTCAAAGGTGGTGTGTTATACATATCAAACGTTTTAGGAGATAGAAAAAGTAATGATGTTGTTATCTTATGTGCTTCAGAAATGGTTGCTAAATACGGTCAAAATAGATTAAATCTTTCTCTAAATTCAGGAATTAATATGTATTCAGCAATATCCTTTATATTAGCTAGAGCAGGAATTAGTTCAAATAAAGCATACATCGATGAAGATTTTAAAAGTAGAATTTTAAAAGAAAACGAAATAGCAAACGGAAAAGTAGGAAGTTGGTTAGATACTCTTTGCAATACAAATAACTTTGTCGTTAATACGGATGGAATTTTAGGAAGTGATGTTGCAATATGGAGTCCTTATCGAAGAGATATTCGAAAAATAAAACTTACCAACTCAACCATAATCCTCACAGGTGGTTATCCATCCTTAGATTCAGATGGATTAAAAATATCATTAATGCCAACTTTTGGATTTGCTCCCGGTGATACGATTGAAGTTGATAATTCAATAATAGATATTGGTACAAGAGATGAAAGTGAAGCTTTGAAAAATATTGCTCAATTTATGGATAGAGATGGTAATTATATAATTTATCAAATCGATGTAAATTTAGAAAATAGAGGAAGTAATTTTAGTTACAATTTAGAATGTAAAGCTAAATCACTTTGGTCTAATATTTTAGGAGGATTAAATAATGTCAAATGATGCTAGACGACAAGGATATAGAGGAATATCTAAGAATGATGATTTAGAAGTATTATTAGCTTTGAAAAGAAACATATTGCGTGATTTAAAAGTTGCAAGTTTAGGAATAGTTAAATCAATTAAAGATAATATAATTAAGGTTAACTTATTTCCAACTTACACAAACGAAAGTGAAATAACGATTGATTGTTATTGCTTAAAAAATTTAGAAGTAAACAAAGATAATGTTGTTTTAGTTTTATTTTTAGATAGAAATTTTATTCAAAATCTAAATCAAAAAAATAATAATCAACAACTTACTAAGGTTGATTCAAAAAATATTGAATTACACTCTCTTAAGTATGGAGTGGTAATAGGAATAATTTAAGGAGGTAAATAAAAAATGGCTTTAATTCAAGACAATAGAGGTTTTTCTTCATTGATTCAATTAACAGCAGGTGGATTAAATATCGCCGATTATCCAACAATTAAAAGAGCAATTGTTGAAAAATACAAAGAAATATATGGAAGTGATATAGATTTGAACAATACAACTGCTGATGGTGTGTTCATTGAAACTCTATCTTTAATGATTTTTAATATTTTACAAAATGTTAAATACTTATATTCAAATTTAGATATTCGAACTGCATCAGGTAAATTTCTTGAAAGTTTAGCAGCTTTATCTGGCGTATATCGTAATTCTGCAACTAAATCACAAGCACAATTGGAATTAACTAATCTTTCTGATTCAACTATTCAAATAACGGCAAGTTCTCCATTGAAATTTTTAGACCAAGCAGGTTTAACATGGTCAACTCAAGTTTTAGTTAATTCTCCTATAAGTTTAGAAAAAGATGTATTAACTCTAGTTGATGTTTATTGTGATAATGTAGGTCCTGTAAGTGCACCTAAAGGATGGATAAGTACTTTAGTTGAAAATAATACAAACCTAAAAATAAATCAACCAGAGGATGCAAATATAGGCTCATTTGATGAAACGGATTCAGAATTAAGAAGTAGAAGAAATCAAATAATATCTTCACAAGGTGTAACAGTATTATCGAATTTAATTGGAAGTCTTCTAAATATCACAGGAATTGCAGATTGTGTTATTTATAATAATGATTCAGGTTCATCTATCATTGCTCTCGACGGAACATCAATCTTAGCTAAATCAATCTATGTTGTTTTAAGAAAAGATAACAGGGTACAAATTGATGATTCAATAATTGGAAGTCGAATTTATGAAAAATTAACTCCAGGTATAAATACTAATCAATTTTCAGGTCAAGCTAATACAGGAATTAATAAAAGTTATGAATATGTTCAAAGTTCAACTTTAGGTGAAGGAACTGCAAACGTAGATGTATATTGGAAAGAATGCACAGGAATAAACAGCAAGTTAAAGATTATTATTTCTTATCGACCTGGAAAATATTTCTCAAGTTATGAAAGTGCAACTATTACTACTATGACTGAGGCTGTCAAAAATTACTTAAATGAATTATCAATTAACGAAAACTTTACAACTTATGATTTAATTCAAACAATAAGTGATGAAGACCCAATGTTTGATAACCAAAGAACATATAATGTAATTGATGTTAAGTTAGAATATTCTGATACGACTTCACCTTTTATTGCTACTCAAGAAAATGACAACTTATATAATTATCAAACTAAAGATACTTTCTTTGATATAAACACTTATACAACTGAAAAAGATGATACTCAAGCAATTAAAAAATTAACTATCACAGTTACTGCATAGGTGATAATATGATAATAAATGAAAAAATATTAAAATGGAGTTATTATTTCAAAAAACTTCCAATATATTTACAAAATTCATACGGTTATCCTGAACACTTTAAAATATTATATCAAATTATGTTAGATACTAATTCAACTGCGAACGATTTACTTCGTGCAATGAATTTAACAAATCCTAATTACTTTCATGATTTAGATATTTCTCAAAATGAAGATTCTTCAGATTTAATATCTCCTACTGGTTATGAATTTGATTTATTAGATAAAATGGCTTCATTATACGGAGTTACTAGATATTTTGACGTTGATTATACGAATGAAAAGGGAGATAATATTCATAAATCATTAAAGCTAACTAATATTGAATTATTGAAATTAATTCTAGTAAAAATAGTTCAAAATAGTTTTCTTGGAACATATGAAGATATTCGAAAATTATATACTTTAATTGAATTACCAATTTATTTATATTCTTTACCTCTTGAATCTGGAACGGTTTATTTAATATTAGATGAAAATTCATCAACTAATGTTATTACTGATAATATTAGAGATATGTTCTTTGCTAATTTATTAACCATTAAATCAATGGGAATCCAATACAAGGTATATGAAACAGAAGAAAAAAATATTGCAATTTGGGATTCAAACGATGCTAATAAGTTATGGGATGCGGGAGAGTGGTTATAATGAAATGTAGAAGACTTGAAAAAAGTGATAACAATTACAATGTTGTTTGGTTTGGAAGTTATGGAGTAAATGAGGATGGAACTGCAAAGTTTTATAATGAAAATAATAAACATGATAATTACAGTGTTAGTCAAGAAGGAGTTGCTGATTCTCTTATTCAAAGACTTAATGTTATTAAAGGTGAGTTATGGTATAATGTTAGTGTTGGAATTCCTTTATTTGAAAAATCAAAAAAAGTAGGAATAATGGATTCTTATATTATTACGACTATTCTTGACCATCCTGATGTTATATCAATTTTAGAGTTTAAATCTGAAATACTTAACAATCATATATATAATTGTTATTTTAAGGTAGCAACAATTTATGGTGATTTAGATGTTAATTTAGATTTAAAAAACAATTTTATAAATTAATCTTATAATTTATATACTAAACATGTAAAAGTCTCTTAAATACTTAATTTTAAGCTCATATGATTATATTTAAAGAGATTTTGATTATATAATTAGTATATAAATTATTTTTATAAATTTTTTAGAAAGGAAAAGAAATATGAAGTTTTTAAGTAAAGTAAAACTAAGCAATCGACGATATAAAACTCCGGAAGGATATCTAGTTTGTGTCGATTCTATCATTGCTCGAACAGGAAAACAAGAATATTTGAAATCTGAAATTTTTCAAGATTCTAACGATGATTCAGTTATACAAATTGATAGACCTAAATCTGAAGTTTTATCTCCATCAACTATTGCTTCTTTTGAAAATAAACCTCTAGTTGATGAACATCCTGATGAAGATGTAAACGTTGATAATTATCGAGATTATGCAATTGGATTTGCTAGAGATGTTAGAGCCTCTAAGTTAAACGATGTTGATATTCTTATTGCTAATTTAATTTTCACGGACCCTGAAGCCATTGCTGAAATTGAATCGGGAGAAAAAACAGAGCTATCTTGTGGATATGATTGCGATATTTTAGGTGAAGGTGATAATTTATATCAAGCAAATATTAGAGGAAATCATATCGCATTATGTAAAACTGGAAGAGCTGGTATTGCAAGAATTCAAGATAGTTTATCTAAAGAAACTCAAGAAGTAGTAGACTCTTGTTATTCCGAAAAATTAAAGGATTTATCTCCTGAAGAAAGAAGCAAAAAAATAGATGAATTAATTGCTGATGAAATCGAAGCTATTGATGGATATAAAGAAGCTATGAAATATGCTGATGAAGCTGATAAATCAATTTATTCTACTATTATTGCTGAAGAATTAAAACACATTATAGAGTTGAAAGCTTTAAAAAATGAAAATTTTAAAGAATCAAAAGATTCAAATATTAAGGATATCGATTTTAAATATTTAACTGAAGAAGCAAAAAAATTAAAAGAAGAATTAAATCTTTATAAAAGACAAATTGGTTCACATAAATCTACAAATGAAAGAGAATATTCACCACGACAAAATCAAAAAAACAATGAATATGTTAAAGAATTAAATGAAAGTATTAATCAAGCAATTAAATTTTTATCAGAAGGAAATTATAATAAACAAGCTTGGATTAGACTTGCCTTAAATTTAGAATCTTGGAAAGGTGAACTCGAATTAGAAAATATTTGTAAAAAAGCAGAAAATGCAATAAAAAAATTCACAAAATATATTAATGAAAAAAATAATATGTTAAATGTTGATAGTTATGAAAAAGTTACTAAAGATGAGGAGAATAAAAAAATGAGAGATGACGCATTAAGAGGAATTCATTTAAAAAAGATTAGAAATACTTTAAGAAATGAAGATGAAGATTTAGTTGAAGATTTTCTTGACTATATGGATACTCGACCTGATTTAGTTAAAGAATACGATGACTATAGTGATTATATGGTAAGAGAAGATTTTGAAACTTGGAAAAAATATAAAAAAATCAAAGCCAGAGATGTTGATACTTATGAAGAGGTTACTGAAGATTTAGAAAAAGAATTAAGAGATGGTTCTTTAAAAAATGAAATACTCAAAGTTGGACAAAAAGTTCATCTTGACCCAGAAAGAAATAAACGTCTTGATTTTAAGCTTTTAAAAGATGAATACGAAGTTGTTGGATTTAAGTATAAAGGAAAAACTGTAAAAGATGACCCTACAATTGATAATCCAGATGTTCGAGATGTATCGACGATTGTTATTAAATCCAAATCTACCGGAGAAATATTTTATATTAATAGATTTCAATTAAAAGATTCTAAAATTAAAGATTCTGACACATTAAAAAATTTAGCTTATAAGTTTGCTCAAATGGGAAATTATTTCAATAGAGCTAATTCAGTTAATTCAAGAAAAATTTTAGGTAAAGAAGATGATGAAAAAATAGCTGAATTCTATAAATTAGGTTTAGAAGTTTATAAGCAATTAGAACAAGAAGTTAATTATTTAAAGAATAATAAAGAACCTCGCGAATCTTCACTTTCATTTTGGAGAGACAATGAAACTGTTGATTTATTAGTAGATGGAGCAGAAAGATTAATTTGGATTAGGAATCCAAAATGTGAAGCTCTTGGTAACAAGATAAGAAATTTAATCAAGGATTATAAAAAATATAATTATAAAGATTCTAAAATTAAAGATTCTAAAAAGTATACTATTACATTTTGGGTTCGTGTCCCTGGAAATACTCCCTATAAAGAAACTTTTGAAACTAATTATTTAGAAGAATTTGATAAGTATTTAGATAAATATGGAATTGGTACAGATTATGTATTTATAAACTCTGTTACTTCTAAAAATGGTTTAGAATTTTACGGGTCTCAAAATAAATGGACAGATGTTAGAAAAGAATTATATAGACGAGTTCTTAGATTAGATTCTAAAATTAAAGATAGTGCAAAACTTTTAAATATTATAAAATTATATAAAAAAGTTACTAAAGGTTCTAAATAATAATAAAAAAGCTTTCTTAGAGAAGTTGAAAATTAAAAAGTAATATATTTATTAAGTCAACTTCTTTAATCACTCTTAAAGAAAGGAAAAATTACTTATGAAAACAATAAAAATAGATTTATCTGAAAATCTAACAAGCTTAGAAATTGTTATTTTTGCTGATATACATTTTGGAGACCCTCTTTGTGATATTGAATTAGTAAAAGAAAAAGTTGAATATGTTAAAAACAACAAAAATGTTTATTGTATAATTAATGGTGATATTTTAAACAATTCAACGAAAAACTCAGTTGGAGATGTATATAACGAAAAAGAAACACCGATGAATCAACTTGCAAAAATGTGTATATTATTTGAACCTATTAAGGATAAAATTCTTTCTATCACTTATGGTAATCATGAAGCTAGAACATGGAAATGGGATGGAGTTGATTTAACGAGATTAATGGCTATGCAATTAGGAATTGAAGATAGATATGCAAAAGAATCAGCTTTAATATTTTTAAGATTTGGTAAAATGAATAGTAACAAACATTATTCAAAAGTACCATACGTAATCTTTGTTACTCATGGTGGTGGAGGAGGAAGAAAAGAAGGAGCAAAAGCAATTCGATTAGCTGATATGGCTTCAATCGTTGATGCTGATATATATATCCATTCTCATACACATTTACCTATGACAATGAAACAATCATTTTATAGAGTTGATGTTCGTTCAAGTTCAGTTGCATTAGTTACAAAATTATTTGTAAATACTGCAGCAACATTAAACTATGGAGGATATGCTGAAGCAGCTGAATTCAAACCAGCTAGCAAGGATAATCCACATATTATTCTAAGCGGAAGTACAAAGCAATTTAAAGCTATATTGTAATAAAAAAAGGAGATTAATTAAAATGAGTATAAATAGATTAGTTACTAAATCTTTTTTAGAAAATAACAAAAGAAGTGCTGGACAATATTCAAATATAATACCATTTCCAGTCTATTTAAATAATTTTGGAATGAATAATTTTGTAAATGCTGATAATTTCGATGCTGATGCACAACTTATTTGTTCGGAGATTAAAGAAGCATTTGAATCACTACACCAAAGTAATCGATGCAAATTTTATCAAGCAGAGATTGAAAAATTTTCTTTAACTGATAAATTAGAAGTTAAATATAAAATGAAAGAAGTAAATCCTAAAGATATAAAAATCGATTATGATAAAACAACAGATTCTTTAAGTTTCGGTATTATGTTTGCTGATATTAATACTAGAGCATATATCAGCACATACACAACTGTTAACTTATCATTTTTGTATATTGAACTTCCAGGAGAAGTATCAAGTGATTTAGATTTAGGCCCAACTAACGGTGTATTAGCAAGAAGTATAAAATCCAGTTCAACCTATTCACTTCATATGGTAATTGCTCAAGGAGATTTTAAAAAATCAGGTGAAATCGGTGGTGTTCCTTATGAAGTAGATGTTGAAAATATGGCACCAGGATTGAGTTTAATTGTTAGCAATTAAAGGTAATATCATATAGAAGTTAAATATTCGTTCAGTACCAAATTTAGTATATGATGAAAGAACAAAAACTTTAAACATCATTAATTAGAGGTTAAATTATGTCGTTTACAATTAATAATAAAAATATAATAATATTATATTGCTACTGGAAAATATGCAGGAAATCCTAATTTAACCTCTCTTAATGATTCTTTAACAGTTAACCTACCTTTCACATCAAATAACGTTAATTTTACAAAAATTAAAATAACCTCAACCTATGTATATTATGTAAACGACTCTGAAGAAATTCCTGCATATTCTTATTTAAATAAGTCATGGGCTAATGCCTATAAGACAATAAATATAACAAACAAAACATTTGTAGATTCTATTTTCTATGATTGGTTTTGAGGTAAATTATATTAAAAACTAGGAGGAATCTAAAATGAATGTATTAGAAATCATACTATCTTTTATTTCATTGATTGGTACAATTAGTTCAATTTCATTTGCCTATTTAGCATTTAGTAGAAATCAAAAGAAAGATATCAAGGATGAATCAAAATCTAATTCACAAGAAAAATTAACAAATGCGGTAGACTTAGCAACAATTAAGATTGATTTGAAATATACTAGAGATGGGATAGATAGAATTGGTACAAGATTAGATGTCATTGAAAAAATTCAAAATAAAGCTGGAGAAAACATTGCTAAAATTACTGAACATTTAAATCGAACCGACGCTAGATTAGATAAAGTTGAAAAAAGATTAGATGATTTAGAAAAACATCATCAGTTTGTAAATTAATTTATGATTATTATCTTAATAACAATATTAGTATCGGTAGATATTATAACTAATTTTATTAACATAATTTCAGAATTTATTGATGATAGAAAAGTTAATATATTACCTTTAACTTCTGAAATTATTATATTATATATTCTATTATATTTATTTGTATGAAAGAAGGAATTAAATATGATAAATAGATTTTTTAAAAATATAAAAGTAAAGGAGAGGGTAGAAGATGACGAATAGATTTATTAAAACTTATCAAAGAATGAATGGTCCTTTGCAAGATTACTACTACGCACAAGAATTAAAAAAATTACCTAAAATTGAATATAAAGTAAACGTTTATTTTTCAGGAGTGATGAAGGATTATATGCAAGCTATGTACAGCAGTATGCAAGTGGAATTTCCTGAAAGAAAATTTACAAACCCAATGGATATTTCTAAATTAACAGAAGACACATTAGACTATCCAACACATGTTGTTCGAATATATAGTGATTTACCTAAAGCTCCTGAGGAAGGAGAAATTCATGATTTCTGGTTTGTTATAGAAACTAAAAAAATATATAGTTGGATATCAAGCTCAAAATCATGGGTGGATATGACAGATACTGGAGTTGAAATATTTAAGATTGTATATATTGGAGATGATAAATCTCAAATTGGAACTAAGGATATCGAATTAAATTTTGAAGATTTCGGAATTAAAGGAGATGGAGGTTCATACTTTATTTACTACTTATCTTCAGATATTCCTTTAAGAACTAATAGTATTTATAAAGTTTTAGATACAAAAAATAGTACTTTATTGAACATTAATAAAACTTTTGTTTATGGAAATGAATTCGAACATTTATCAAATTGGTCAGATGTAGAAGAAAGAGTTAATCAAATATATAATTTAATTAAAGATGATGTTCCATCAAGTATAAGTGAAGATGAAGCACTACTTGATATTAGATATTCTATTTTAACTGGCTTTTTTGGTCCACTAGATGTTATTAATAATGCAGGTAGTTTAAATCAAAAAATCAAAATTTTAGCTGAAAATAATAAATACATAATTGATATATCCTTTAAACAAACTGAAGGGGACACAGAAACAACAATTTTTGAATTATATAAAGAGTTTGATTCAGTTGATGAATTAGGAAAATATATATTAAGTGATGATTATAAGTTAGAAGCTGTCGAGGGAAATGATTTAGCTAAATTCGGTAGAGAATTTTTAAAACAATGTAACATAACTCCAAAATATTCAAACGAATCTTTACCAGATTTACAAAATGAACCTATAAATGCCGTTATGAATTCAGATTACTCACAAAAAGTATTTAATTTCTATTTCTACACAGGAAAAGAATTTATACAAGGAGATGGAGGTTCTGGTGATGGTAAAGAAACCATAGTGAAAGAAGTTACTGAAGAAAGTATTAATAATTTTAAAAATACAGGCGGAGATTTGATATTTAAAACTCCTTTAACTGAGGAAGAATTTAATAAATTAAAAAATTATGAAGCTAATTTAATTATTAAATATGGAACTGTTTCATTAAATCTTTCTTTCTCTTCTGGTTTTGTTTTTATAGATGAAACTAATAATGAAGGTGTGATATATAGTCAAGCCGTTACTCTAAATCTTCTTCTTCGTTATTTTAACGGTTATTTTGTAATTAATTTAAAAAAATTAACACAAATAACAGGGGTACCTATTACATACCCTTATAATACCTTTGATATTACATCTGGTTTTACTACATCTCCAACTATTACTACTGATACAACATATTCTTCTTATCCTTATAAATACACTTACACAGTTGAAGGAGTTACACAAAAGTGCAGAGCAGATGTTGTATTATCTGTAGATGATGCAACTAGTGGAAATTATGCTCCTATTACAGAATGCGCATCAGGAGTGGTTTATTTATGGGGTAAGATTAATAATCCCCCTACTATATTAAATTTAATACTATTTAAAGAGGGAGGTTTAGATTAACATGTATGGAAAAACTAATTCAGTTGTTATAAAATCTGATTTGCCTACAGATACTTTATCAATCGTTCAAAATGGAGAATATGATGTTTTAAATTATGCAAAAGCAAGTGTAAACGTTCCAGGTAAAGAAGAACAAAGCAAGAGTTTAGATATAACTGAAAATAAGGTTACGACAATACATCCGGATAATGGCAAAGTATTGAAGGAGGTAGTGGTTACAACAAATATTCCTAGTATTCCACAGCAAGAAAAAACTATTGAAATAACTGAAAACGGAACAACTACCGTTACACCTGATGCAGGAAAAGTTTTAAATAAAGTAACAATAACTACTAACGTTCCTCAAAACCCTGCCCCTGCAAAAGGTGTTATATTTAGTGATTATGATAATGATGGTTATCCTCATACTGCAACAATTAAAGACATGTTTGATGATGTAGTTGGTAATAATGTAATAAAAGGAATGCTTGGAATTACTTCAAATGAATTAAATGAAATCTATCCAGCCCCATATTTAGGTAAATTAGAAAAAATTGTTCTTAATTCAACTAAGCCTATAACTGGTTTTCGTAGCCGCTGTTTTATGAATTTAGCTAGGTTAAAAGAACTTGTTTGTATAAACGGATATGATACTTCTATTGTTTATGGAGAATTCTCATTTAATAATACAGGGTTTGAATCTTTAACTCTAAGTAATGTTAGTAAAATTGATGAAGGTGTTTTTTATAATTGCAAAAACTTAAAAACTGTTAATTTTATTAATTGTGGTGATATATTAAAAGCACAAAATATTTTCAACGGGTGTGAAGCCTTAACAAATATTGAATTACCAAATACCATTACTTTAATTGGTCCTTATGTTTTTCTTGGTTGTACTAGTTTAATAAATTTAACTATACCGGCAAGTGTTGCAAACATTAAAGAATATGCTTTGCAAATTGGTTCAAGTACAAATAAAGCGACATTTACATTTAAATCAACTACGCCGCCAACAATTACTACCTCTACATTTGATAAAACAAAATTAAACAAAATTTATGTCCCTAGTGCAAGTGTAGAAGCATATAAAACAGCAACAAATTGGACTACTTTTGCAGGTTATATTGAAGCAAACCCGAATGAGTAAGTATAATTAAAATGAAATCAGAGTTTATAGATGAAAGAAAAATAAAATTATTATCATTTATTTATATTTTTGATTAAAAGGAGGAATAAAAAAATGAATAAATTAGAAATAATTCAAATTATTGCATTAGCATTAATTATTTTAGGTTTAGCTATTTATTATATTTGTAAAGCAATTAAAAATAAATGGATTGAAAAACTAACAGATACAATTAAAAAAGCAATTCAAAAGGCTGAAACTAAATTTCCAGAAGGTCATGGACAAGAAAAATTAGAATTAGTTTTAGAAGCTGTAAGAATTAAATGCGCTGAATTAGGAATACCTTATGAGATGCTTTATAAATTAATATGTAAATTAGTTAATAAAATTATTGAAAATTATAATATTATTGCTAAAAAATAGTTATGTTTGAAAAAGAAAGTGAATTAATAGAGTCTCTTTCAAAATATTCAATTGAAATTGGAGTAATATCTGAAGATACTGGACGAAAAGAAACTGTTTCTTATGGAATAACAAATGCGGAATTAATGCAAATTCATGAAAACGGTTCTCCTATTAAAAATATACCTGCTCGTCCAGTATTAGATTTAACAATCATGTGGACAGAACAACATTTGATAAAAAGAGTGTTGGATAGTATTATAGAGGGAGTATTTGAAAAAGATTGGGGTAAGGTTGAAATAGAAAGAGAATTGAGTAGAATGTGTATCCGAATGGAAAATCACGCTAGAGAAATAATATATGATAATGATGGAACCTTAGCCCCTAACTCGCCTCAAGTAGCAAAACGAAAAAAAGGAAACCACCCTTTATTTGATACCGGTCAATTGGCAAGAAGTATAACTTGTAAATTAAGGGTAAAAAATTAAAATAATGATTATATAATTTTTAAGTTTGATTATATAATATATTTGTAAAAGAAAAAATATTAAAAAAAGGAGAAAAAATCTTATGAAGAAATTCAGAATTAATGATGGTGATGAAACTTATGAAATCACTGAATTAGAAGATGAAGATGAAATCGTAGAAGAGATTAAGGCTAAGGCTGAAGACGATGAAGTTGCGGTTTTAACTTCTGAAGAAATTGCTAGTTTAAAAGAATTAGCAAAAGCGGCTCCTTCTCTTTTAGCTTTACTTAATAAACCAGAAGAAACTTCAGAAGAAATTGATGAAGAAATCGATGGTGAAGATATGGATGAAGATGAAGACGAAGAAGAAGTTGAAGAAGAAATTGTTGATACTGATGAAAAAGTTGAAAAGAAAAAAGGAAAAGATTCTAAAAAATCTTACGGTTCAATTCAAAAAACAAAAATTATTGAAGACTCTTTAGAAGAAGATGAAATTTCTTCTGCATGGTCTAAGAGATATGGAGGTAAATAATATGTTAATTATTGGTAAAAGTGGAATTCCAATGTTGAAAAAAGGTTATCCTACTGTTTCAGATAAATACAATGTAGCAGGTGCTACACTAGCAGGGAATACACCTATTGAATTTGGTCAATTAGTTAAATACAGTGATGCTAATCCTGGTTATTATGAAGCTATTACAGCTCAAGTTACAGTTGATAAGATTGCTGGTTTTGTTCTTGCAACAAATGTTAAATTACAAGAATGGAATTCAGAAAAAGTATATACATATCCAAGTGAAGCATTTAACTTACTTGTTAATGGCTTTATGGCAATTGAAGTAAAATCAGATGCTACTCTTGCAAATATTAAAGCAAACGCTAAAGTTTATGTAGACTTAACAAATGGTACATTAACTACTTCTGATAAAACATCAGCAACTATTGTTGAATTACCAAATGTTGTTTACACAGGTGTTTATGAAAAACACGGAGATACAATTTTAGCTGAAATTCTTGTTAAATAATAAGGAGGAAGTAAAATATGAATCAAAGCTTATTTAGTCCTACAACAATTGAAAAAAATTTCTTTACTGATTCAATTGCTGCAAGTAAAAGAGGACATACATATTCAGTAAAAGATACTTATGGTCCAAGAGTTGCTAAAGCATATATCAATGATACTAAAGTTCATGATGCTAACTTTGCATTCTTAACAACAGCTTTATCAAAATTACATACACAATTATATGAACCATTATACTTCGTTACTTATCAAGAAGATATCCCAGTAGATGTTGGTGGTGGATTCGTTGATTATGTAACATATTACACAGTTGATTGGGCTGGTATTATGAATGAATTTAGAAACGTTGTTGGAAACAATGCTAACTATATTCCACGTGTTAATGCTGGTTTAAATCAAAAACGAGTTAATGTTTATACATTTGAAGTTGCATACGATTTAAGATTTATTGAATTAGAAAAAATGAAGAAAATCACTCTTCAAAAATCAATTCAAGATATTTACCAAAACGCAATCGTTGCTGGTTGGGATTTATTTGTTCAAAAAGTTAGTTATACTGGTGTTCAAGGAAGTTCTGGTTTATTTAATTGCCCTAATGTAATGGCAACAACAATTGATAATAGTACATCAACTGCAGATAATTCTGGTTTTGAAGGAATGACAGACGAAGCAGTTGTATCATTCTTCAACGGTGTATTTGAAACATATTTAGTTCAATCAAATATGAATATTGCTGTATTACCTGACACATTCTTACTTCCATCATTTGTTGGTAGCGATTTAACTTCAAGATTCTCTGCATTATATACTTCAACACTAAGAAAGTTCTTACAAGAACATAACTTAGCAGCAGATGAAAGTGATGGAAACATCAAAGTTACATTCAAATCTAGACCTGCCTTAGATACTTTAGGTACAGGTGGTCATGGTAGAATCGTTGCTTATAAGAAAGATAAATCATTTGTAAGAATTGATATGCCATATCCAATGCAACATTATATTACATTACCAAACATTGATAAGATGTCATATACATCAGCATTCGTTGGTCAAGTATCAGAAGTTCAATTACCATACAACACTAAATCAACTGAATTCGGCGTTGTAACATATTGGGACTTCCAAAAATAATACAAATTAATTTTCTAGACTGATTAGATTGAGAATTTACTCGGTCTAATCAGCTATTTTTATTTAAAGGAATTAAAATTTTATGAAAAGATATATTATTAAAAAAATTAAAGATGTTGAAAAAAATTCTATATCTATATCATCTGATAAAATAAATACTAAAATTACAGGTATGTATAAAAGAATGAACAATATTATGGATAAAGTTAGTATATCAGGAAAAGAAAATGATGTAAAAATAGGTATTGAAAAATTACAAAATTTATATAATGAAGTATCTGATTTAATATTAAAAATACCAAAAGAATATAATTTTAATATTAAGGATGGTAATAAATTACTTGAACAAATTCAAAATAATATTAAATTCTTAAAAAGAACATTTTTAGAAGATTCTATTATTTTTTAATTTAAAAAAAAATAAAAGAGAAAAAATAATTTTTAAAATAAGGAGGTAATAAAATGGCAATAATCGGAATTACTTTGGATAGAAAAAATCCTTCATTTACAGTAGATGATTTTGTTTTTTGGATGCCTCAATATAAAGCATTTATGGAAACCGAAGAAGGTCAAAAATATTTTAACAAATTGTATATTCTAGTCAACAATAAAATCTTCAAATCAATATACGGAACCGATTGGGAGTTGGCAATGAGTTATGCATTAGCTCATTATCTAACATTAATAGCTAATCAAGAACAAGCTCCTTCGGGTGATAGTCTACAAGGAATTGCTGGAGGAGGAAGTATAAGAGGAGTTTTATCATCAGCTAGTGTTGGTGGATTTAGTAAATCTTATGATATTGATAAGACTGTACTAAGTGAAGATGAAGCATTATTTTGGAATCAAACAAGTTATGGAGCTGCTTTAATGGCATTACTTAAAACTAAAGCTGTTCCTTCAATTATGGTTGTTACTTCAGGACCCATTGTGAAACAAAATAATAAATTTTAGGAGAAAGTAAATGAGTAGAACCTATCAAAATCATGTTGTTGACCCTACCTTCTTCTACGATGCTATTGAACAATTTGCTTTTAATTATGATTGGATAGTTCAATCTGATAGAAGTATTGATGACTATGGAAGACTTACTTTTGAATATACTAATAAAGTTATTAGAGGTTCTTTACAATCTCAAGGAGTTAGATTAAATCAAAGTAAGGAAGGAAATAAAGAAGAAATGACTTATAATTTCTATTGTAAATCATTATTTCGAATAAAAATTGGAGATTTCATCTTATATAAAAATCGACTTTTAAGAGTAAATGATGTTGAAGATTTTGATGAATATGGTGTACGACAATGTTCATTAATAATGGTTCAATTAACAGAATATAAAGATTTAGAAGAGTATCTTAAATATTTAAATGGAGAAATATTAGTATGATTAATCCAATTAATAATTTTTTAGATATTGATAAACAAATAAAAAAAATATTAGAGATTCAAGGAGAGCTTCCATCTAATAGAGTGTTAAATGCTATCTCTATTCGAGGTCAGGATTTATCGAAATTAATAGAAGGAAAAATATATGAAAGTTATGATGTTTCAGATTTATTTATAATTTTTGAAAAAGTATTTAATCCTTCAAGTACTGATAATGTTTCAATGACTGAAAACGATGGAAGTATAACGAATTATTTATCATTTTATGTTAAAGTATTAATATATGGTAATAATTCAAATAATGTAGCAAGTAACATAAAATCTAGATTATTAACTTCTAAAGTTAGGAACGATTTAGATTTTAAAGGGATACATATATGTTCAATTTCAAATCCAGAGAGTATGACAGAATTCATAAATAATACTTTATGGATTAGAACTGATTTAACATTGAATATATCATGTAGACAAATTGTATCACAAGTCGAAGAAGATTACGAAATGGATACAATTAATAATATTGAATTTAAAGAAATTTAAAATAGGAGGAAATTAAAATGTCGTTAGTAGATATTAGGAATTTCGTTGATATTAACATAAAATCGAAAACAGTTGCTTCTATTACTAGTACAAGAGAAACAACAGTGTTGTTTACAAATGATAGTAAGTTAATCGCAAGCGGTTCTATTGTATTTTCTTCATTATCAGAGGTTGAAGCAAAAGTTGGAGCATCTAATTTAGATTCAAGTGTTGGATATAAATATGCTAAAGTTTACTTCGAAGCTGGTGGAGTTAAATTAAAAGCAATTTATTCAGCAACTATAACTGACACAGTTATTTTACCTTTAGTTAATAATTTAGCTGAAGAAGAAATAGTAATTGGATTATGTGATACTGCAAAAGTTGGAGCTTCTGCTGAAGTTGCATTAGCGTTAGCTCAAAAATATAATGCTCAAACAACTAGTTATGGAGTTGCTCAAAAATTATTCTTAGGTGCAATTGGATATACTGAATTCACAGGAAATACAGCAAAATATGCTAATCCATCTGTTGATAATTTTGCATTAAAAGTTGGTGATTTAACAAAACAAATTGGATGTGAAATGACAATCGGTGCATATTTAAGTAGAATTGATTTCTATGGAATTAATACAGTTCAAGATTATGCATATACAAAAGAATCATTAGATGTTAGCGGTTATCCCGATAATTTAAACGCAATAGTAAAAGATGTATTAAGTAATAATGCAAACATAACAATTGAAATTGCAAATAGTGTTAGAAATGTTGGTGGTAATCTTACCTCTGGGGAAGATTTAGTAAATAAATTTTCATTGATTGTATTACATCAAACTTTATCGCAACGTGTATTTAATACATTAAGCCAAAAAATAAAAGGAAATTCAGCAATAACTGCTTTATATAGTTCAATTTCTCAAGAATTAAATAGATACATCACATGTAGTTATTTAACAACTGAAAAATATTGGACAAACCCAGATTTAACTTTAAGTTATAATAATAAAACATATACTTTAATAACTCAAGGTACTGCATTAACACAAGGATTTAAAATTACAATTCTACCTTTATCATCATTAACAGATGAAGATAAACAAGAACATAAAGCTCCTTATATTTATGTAATTTTAGCAGATAGTTATGGCATACGTAAAGTAGTTATTAATGGTGAAGTAATTTAAAGGAGGTAAATTATGGCAAGATATAGTTTAGCTAATTATACATTAGCAATCACTCTTCCATCTGAATTAGCAACAATTTTAGGTTTAACAGGAAGTGAAAGTTTAGTTGTTGGTGGAGAAGGTTCATACTTAGATACATTTGCTGTTGAATTAGATAATGATATGTTTAGTACTAAAGGTGATGCAACTGGCTCATGGGTTCATGATAAGAATTTAAGTAGAGTCGGAAAAGCAGAAATATCATTAAATCAACTTTCAGATAGAGTAGCTAAGTTTAAGAAAATAGTAAATATATATTATCAATCAGGCACAGATTATGATGGAGTTAACTTATCATTAGTTGATAATCAAGGTAATGAAATCGCAAACTGCGTAGATTGTTATTTTATCAAAATTCCAAGACAAGAATTCGGTCAAGAATCAGGAAATCAAACTTGGAGCTTAACTTGTGGGCAAATCACATTTAGTGATTAGCATTAAATGTTTTTCATAATTTTTCCATTTTCCCTTTAAAAAAGAAGTATTTTATAAAAAATACTTCTTTTTATTTATTCTATAAGCGTTCTATAAAAAGATGAATGAATAAATATATTGCTTTTTAAATTTCATCTTCTTATAGACGCGATTTAGAATACATTTCAATTAAATTTAAGATTAAATTTTTAAAATATTCAACGTCATCTATTAAATAATATAAACAGTTCATTCTTTTACATTTTTCTGCAAATTTATCTTGAAGAGGAGTAGTTTTACCTCCTGGCTTTTTAACTTCTATTTCAATATGAATTCCTTCCAAAACAACAAATAAATCTGGTTTGCCTTTTTGATAATTAAATCCACCTGCTTGTCGCCGTTCATAATCAATGTTGATTCCTTTACTTTGTAATTCTTTAATATAAGCTATAATCTTATTTTGAATTTTTTTTTCGGGAGTTAACTTACTCATATTCTTTTACATTTCCTAATTTATTTGCCCATGATTCAGTATAAAACCAATAATAATTATGTTTTTTAGAATTCCAAAATATATTTGCCCATAATAAGGATGGAAGTCCGATAATTAATAAATATAAAGGACCTAAGATAAAGGACTGTTTTTGATGACCGTATTCATGTTTAATTATTTGAGTATTTGAGGAATGACCTTTACATATTAATAAATATTTACCTAACGATATTGAACCAGAGCTTAAATTGCAATCATAATAAGTAATATTGTTAAATTTATCAAACACTATTGCTGGCTCGTAATTTCTTTTTCCTTTAAATAAAATTTTTAAAATAAATCCTAATAAGGTTTGAGGTAAACACCATGTCCAAAATAAAATTTCTTTTAATACTTTTTTCATAAAAATTCTCCTTTTTAATTTAAGACTCAAAATCATATCATTTTTAAACTTTTAAAAATACCATTATAATTTATATTACTTTTATTTAAAAGTTCAGAAAATGACATTTTTAAGTCTTATTTAATAAATTATCGTTATTCTTTAAATCACTTTGAAACATATTTATATTATAATCTATTTTTTCATCTAATGCTTTTTTCATCCCATAATCTAAAAAATTAGATTGATAAAAATGATAATAAATTACCGTTTCTTTTTGCCCGAGTCGATGAATTCTCTTAATTCCTTGAGAATAATCTTTATAAACTGGTATTGAAAATATAATACATTTATTATATTCTTGCCAATTCTTACCGGTTGAACCACTTGCAAAGTTTGCTAATATTATATTCTTTTTATTTGTAAATTTTTTTTCAGGTGATTGTGATTGATATTTTTCATAAAAATATAAAGATTTTATTTCTCCTGAAAATATATCGATATTATATTTTAATTTTTCACAAATATCAAATATCTCATACAATTCAGGGGTATAATTATAAAATAATATATAATTATCTGGATTATTTTCTAAAAAGAATTCTAATTCTTCCAATCTGGTTTTATCATACCAACGGTAATTTTCTGAATTTCCTTGAAATCCAATCGATAACTGACGAGCTCTTAACCAAAAATTTCCAGGTGTATCAGCTACGTACTTTTGTTCAGGATAATCAATGTTCCGATAAAAAGGATTATTCATTAAAATATCTGTATTGTATCTGTTTAAATCAAATAATACTTTTCTTTTTTCAAGTTCTTTCTTTATTTCCTTACCTTTAATTTTTTCATGTATAAATAAGTTAAATAACTCAGATTCTTTTTGTTTAATTGAAATATGCACTTGGTCTGGTAAATCTTCAACCTCATCAGTTTGAATTGTAATAGCATATCGATGAATAACTCTATATAATCCATCAATATTTTTATAACCTACAATTGGTTGTTGCCATCCAAGAAGACCTTTAATGTTTCCGACTATACAGAACGCATCTTTAAAATCCTGTTTAGATGATTCATAACCTAAAAACTTTAATTGAGAATATAAATCAATATAACCTTGTGTAAATGGAGTTCCTGTTAATAAATAAGAATAAACATTTGACGCTTTTAATAAAGCAAATTTTTTTATTTTATTAATACATTTTGTTTGTGTTGAATTTTGGTCTTTCATTTTATGAGACTCATCAATTATAATAGCTAAATTATGACCTTTACAAGAATTAATAAAGTCTGTTATTTCTTTTCTTAATTCAATTGAATTTCTCTCATTTGTTTTTTTTCTTTTAAATAAGTATTCGTAATTAACAATAAAGAAATCATTTTCATCGGTTTTAAAATTAAATTCTTTATCAGTCTTATAATGTAAATTATATTTAATATTTGAATTTAATATCCAATTTGCAAATGAACCTGAAATTGAACTATCTTCAATTTTTGAATTTATCGTAATTACTAATATTTTTGAACAATTATTAATTTCTGCAAAGGATAAGGATATGGGAGTTTTACCTAACCCCATATCCAACCAAATTCCAAAATCAGTTCTATCTTTATATTTATTTACTATTTTTTGTTGCCAATTAAATAACTTTTCATATATACTCATTTAATTCTCCTTTCTATAAGAAAATGAATGAATAAATATATTACTTTTTAAATTTCATTTTCTCTGAGAGTGCTTTTAATTTTCTTTAGTATAATAAATTCCACAGCAGTAATCTCTACAATCCCACGTATCTTCAACTGTATAATTCCTAACAACTGTCCAGTGTTTTCTGGTTGAAATTAATATACCTTTACCATCTTCATCTATATATTTTGAATCAATTGCTTCATCCAAATTTGAAATTTTTACTTTTGCATTGTAAATGGTTTTAGGTTGTTTTTGTTTTATCCATCCGTGATTTCTCATGATATAATCAACAGTTTGTCTTGATGTAATATCATGGCCTGTTTTTAAACTTGCTTCACATTGCTCTTTTAATGCATCCGCATATGAAATACCTAATATATTACATAATGCTCTGGTTGAGCAATCTCCTGTTCTTTTCTTTTTTTGGATTTTTGTTTACTTCAATATAATAAATCATAATTCTTTTTTTTCTCCTTTATTTATTACAAATATATTATAACATAAATTTGAAAGTTTGTAAAGCGATTTGCACTTTTATTTTATTTCTTCTTTTTCTTTCACATCAAAGTAATATCTTTCAAGTCGTTCTTTTCCTATTTTTGTAATAGCTTTTTGAGCTATCTCTTTTGAAGTAAAGAAAATATTAAATGGTAAAAAATTTCTAAAAGTATAACTAGCGATTGAGATTTCTTCATCATAAAAATCATAAGTTATAAAATATTTACCTGTGCATTTGTCTCCCCAATCAACGTTTTTATCATTATTTTCTAAAGCAAAATCGCGCAATTCCTTGATTACCTTTAACTTTTCAACCATATGGTCTGCTTCTTCATCTGTTTTAAAAAAATTACCAATACAACGTTTATTTATACTTCTAGTATTATAATAACTAAATTTTATATCTCCATTTGAATTAATATAATAATATAAATCACCAAGATTAGGTTCCCATTTAGACTCTTCATATATTTCCCAATTTTCTGATAAAAGTTCTTTTGTAGATAAATTTTCATAAACCTTATCACTTTCATTATTAAGAGTTCTAATTATAATACCTTTTTCTTTATCTAAAAACATGTATAAGTATCCATGTTTATTTGAAAATTCATTTTTTACTTTTTTTCCTTCTTTCATTTTATATAAAGCTTCACTAAAATTCATATTTTTTTATTCCTCCTTATTTAGTTAATAAAAGAATTCTCTCTAATATAACTTTTTGATTACATTCATCACAGCATACACCTTTTTTAAGAGGTTCTGCATTATTTCCATAACCACTAAATTCTTTTCCACAAAGCACACATTTTTTCATAATTTTACTCTCCTTTAAATTAATTTTACAATTTAATTATATCATATTTTTAAAAGTTTGTAAATTAATATGGTAATTTATTTTTAAAAAAAATAAAAGAAGGTATTAAACAATACCTCCGTAATATTTTAACGCTGTTCTCAAGCAAGAAACAAAACCATCTTTTGTTGTTTTATATTTAACAGTTTCATCTTTAGTTTTTGAAAATTTAAAGGTATCAATATCTGACACACATAGTTTACAGTTTTTATCAATTAAAATTAATTTTTTTGAAAATGCGAGATTTACTTGAGCAACAGATTGTTCAAAATCTTCAATTTCATATCTTTCAATCGTATATCCATTTGAATACATTCCTCGTAGTGCACTACTCTCACTACAATCAATAAATATATTTTTACCATTTGAAAATTCTTTTAATTTCAATAGTCCTTCCTCAACAGATGATTTAAATCTTATTTCTTTTTTTACAACTAATTTAGTTGTTACTCCATAAAGAACTGATATTTCTAATGCTTTCCAAATATCTCCTTCTCTATTAAAGAAAATAGTTGAATAATCTAAATTTTTAAATTGTGAAATATCACAAATATTATAATCATTAAATGACCTTCCATAAACACTGTATCTTCTATCCATAAATACAAATAATACTAACATAGTAAATGCATCGACGATATCATCATGTTTAACAAAAGGAAAATCTAACAATCTTTGAATTAAATTTTTTAATGACTCTGAAAGTTCATATGTATTAGTAAATTTATTAAATTTAGTTTTAACAAAAACGACGTTTTGTATATACAGCGAGCTTGATTCAGCTCTTTGGACTTTTGAATTTGTTCCAGGGTTATATGCTTGAATTCCTGGAATTTCATCTTGAAGTTGTTCAATAATAGGACTTCCATTTGCTTTATCTTCAATAATTTGAATTGAACCTAGATAATGAGAATCTAATTGTCTTACGTAATTTACACCCGCTGTAAATCCCATTTTCTTTTCCAAGCAATCGATTATATAGAGCGTTGCTCCTATTTTATAACCCAAAACACTTCCTAAATTATCTGATTTTTCTTTATCCTTAACTGGGAAATCATGAGAAGCATAAATCATATCTGCATATTCAATTCCAGGAACCTCATTTTTATCCTTTAAAATAAGCATATCTTCTTTAAATACTGTTTTATCAGTTGCGGTTGGATTTTGAAGATATTGCGTTTTCCAAATAACTTCGCCAACATCATCTCTTAAAGATTCATAATTTCCAAATCTTTCAGGCCATAAATATTCACCTTTTTTCCAAACTAATATATCTCCTGAAATAGGACAAACAACATATGTATCTCTATCAAATTTAGCAGGTAATACTAAATGAATATAATTTTTTGATAATTTAGAATCTGATAAAATTCGTCCTGTAACATCGTTTGGAGCTAACCTTTGTTGGATATTTAATATTATACATTTATTTATATCATTAATTCGAGAAGGCATTGTATTACGATAATACTCCCAAGAATTATTCATTTCTTCCATATCTTTTCTCGCTGTTTCTGCATTTGTTAAGTCATCATTAATAATTATGTCTCCACCATAACCGGTAAATGCATTTTTATTTAATGAATATAATTCCCCTCCTCTGGAATCAATTAGTGATGTGTTAGAATCTGTAATAATTTTAATATCAGGGTAGATTTCTTTATATCTTTCTGAAGATATTAAAGATTGTCGTTTCATATTCATTTTTTTAGCTAATCCACCTGTATGAGAAATTGATGCAGCTTTAATAGGGAAATATGACCAAATCCAAGTCGGTCCTAAAACATTAAATATCATTGATTTTGAATGACGAGGAGGAACATTTATAATTATTTTATTTTTCTTTCCTCGAATATCAATTAATATATCATCTTCTTTTAATTTAGGTAATTCTACATTTATTTCTTCATAACCAATCCAAGGTTTACAAAGATACTGAAAGATTTCGCAATATAATTGAATCAATTTACCATCAACTAATTTTGATGGGTCTGCTTCGCTCCAAAAATCTTTTACAAATTCATAAAAACTTTTACGATATAATTCTCGATATAAAGTTTTTTCTAAAACATTCATATTTAATTTTCTTCTTTAAATATTTCAAGTTCATCAATTACTAACGTACAAATTCTATCATATTCCTTATTATCTCTTAATATTTCAATTAATTTAGTAGTATTTACGTTTTTAGTCGTTAATTTCTCTATATTTTTTCCAAAAACATTTGTTTGTTCTTTTAATTCATCTATTAATTTTGTAAATCTTTTATTTTTTTTACCTTCATCATCTTTACTTAAAACTTCTATTACTGCTAATTGGTCGTTAATAACATTTCTTAAATTTTCGATTGCTTCTTCTCTAGACTCAATCATCTCTTCTAATTTATTTATATATGTTTTTTCGCTCATATTATTCCTCCTATATATTTATATAAATAATTTTTTAAAGTTTAAAAATAATCATTTTTGAGCTTTATATTTTAAAATATTTGTTTATTATTCATGAATTGTAATAATTCAAATTTTGTTACACTTACAATTGTATGATTTCGATAATCATATAATTTATATACATTTTTACTTAAATCACTTTCATCAAAAATTGGTAGTGGTGTACATCTACAATTTGGAAATTCTCCTGCATTACCATACATTCCATCTAATAAAGGTTTTTCTAAATTTTTTCTCCAAAATACAACAACATTGTTCATTTCTTTATGTGATTGTCTAGTTCGTCTGTCATTTGACGATTTCCAAATATACACTATTGAACCTAAATCAGATGAACGATTTTCTAATATAGCGGTTTGTAATTTAGCTGTTTCGGTTCGAGCAATTAATTTTGCTCTCTTTGCTCCAGATTCTAAAAGTTCTTTTTCAAAAGTTTTTCTTCCAACTTTACCTAAAACTACTGAGTTTATTAATGTTTTAGTATATTTATATTTATATACTTCTTTTACTTCATCTGGAATTGATTTAATCATTTTTAGATTATGTAATACTGCTTTTTTAAATTGTAATAATTCAAATTCTTTATATGTTGAAGGTAATACAATATGTTTCTTTTGTTTTGCAGCTGCATAAAATTTTCTCCATATACCTCTTTGTTGAGATAAACCTCTTTTTGATAATTCTTTTGCAAATTTTTCAGCAAACTCTTTATATTTTTTTGAATTTTCTAATCTTAAAATAATATCATCTATTTTCTCTTGTTTATTTTTACTATATAATATCTTTTCTTTTTTAACATTTTTATAAACTTTATTAAAAACAGAGATATATATTTTTCTAATTTCATTTTCTATTCTTTTATTCATATCTTTAAATCCTTTATGATTGGAATATATATTAATTCTTTAATTCTTTCGTATATTCTTTTAACGTAGTAATCATAATCAATTTCGTTAACTAATTTATTAACTGTTTCTTTAGAAAGTATTTCATTGTTATAAACAAAAACAGAATCAGGTAAATTTTGAGCTTTAGCTTTTGTTGTTTTCCCTTCATATTTTCGTTTATAAATCATCCCCAAATATTTATCGGATTTCATTGCAAATGCTCTATTAACGTGTTGAAGTCTTATGGTTTTTATTTCACCATTTTCTAAATTAATTTCTTCATATTCTAACCAATCAAATGAGTTTTTTCGGCAACAATATTGAAACATTCTTAAATTATTTTTATTTTCTTCAACAGTTTGCTCTGGTAACTTTTTATTCATATAAAATTCAACTATCCCATGATGAATTATTGGAGGTTCTTTTGTATTAAATACATCTTTTTGAAGAACTTTCTCCCATGAATCATAATATTTAACTAATTCTCCATGAACATTAATTTTTCCTTTTTCATCTCTGTACATATAGTTGTTAACATCTCTTTGATGAATATCATATATTTTATCAAATTTTAATGTAAATCCTGTTCTTTTTTCCCACTCATTAATTATATCAATCATTTCTTTTTCATATTTTTCATTTAATGGTTTTGCAATTATACCATCTGTATTTGTTTGTATTAATCTTATTTTACCTTCTAATTTCTCTAATAAATCGATAATATATAATTGTCCTAAAATAGTAACTAAAGTACCATGTTGAGGGTCATAAAATTGAGTCCATTTATTTAACATTGAACCAAACACTGCAAGTAAAATTGTTTTATATACAGGTCTCATAATAGGATTTGTTATTTTTAACTCTAATTGTTTATGATACATATATTCATATAATTTTTTACCTTCATCAGGAATTGTTCTAGGTAATAATCCTTTTAAAATCATTATTAAATTATAATATCCTGAAACGTCAAAATAATAAGCCCAATCAACATGACAAAACTTTTCAGCACCGTGTAAACCACCTTTTGCTAATTTGTGTGGTACTCCACATAAATCAAATATAAATGATTGATTCTCCATCCTAAATTTTTCTTTTAAATAAAAATTTAATACATCTTGATTTTTTACTTGCATATCAGGATAAATTTTAGGAGCAACATAACAATTTTCAATACCTTCAATTTTTGTTGATTTCAATACTTTTTCAGCGCATTGCGTTTCAGAGCAGCGTAATACTGTCATATCAAGATTAAATTCTTGAATCATTAACAATCTTAATTTTAACTCTTCAAAAATTTCTAAAAAATTTTCAAATGTTTGCTCTAAATCATCAAAGTTATATGATTCTGTTAATTCTTTCTCTTCAGTTGTTAATTCTCTGTTAATATCAAAATCTACATTTGTTTCAGAAATATTTTTACCATTTCCACATTCTATTGCTTTTAATGAACCTGGATGATTTAAAAAAATATCAAAATAATATAAATGAATACCTAATTTTTTATATTTGAATTCATCAGAATCAATTATTGTTTTAGATGTTATATATGGATTTATATTACAAATAATAGATTGTAATATAAAATTATCATATCTTTCATTATTATGACCTACCCAGATATCATTAATATGTTCTTTGTAAAAGTTTTTAATTTCATCTAAATCCCATGATTGAAATAAGTTAATTTCACCATCATTAATTATAATTGCTCCTAATAAAGTATTATACTTAAATACTTCAAAATCGTAAATGATTATATTATTCATTATTATTTACCTTTTTTATTCTAATTTTTTTTTAA
>OBLI01000692.1_pt1 | contig 35233 bp, 29 predicted proteins | sample 1519701 | NCBI WGS metagenome assembly OBLI01 (sample SAMEA3663005, study PRJEB22513) | pig gut metagenome | biome: pig gut; feature: pig-associated habitat; material: faeces | place: France | collected 2012 | reverse complement strand
GGGCGAAACTGGTAATTGGGGCTAAGTCGTAACAAGGTAGCCGTACCGGAAGGTGTGGCTGGAACACCTCCTTTTTGGAGCGCGATTTGACGATGACGCTCAGGGTTTACAAGGTATGACCTTGTACTAAGTCTTTCATTATTATATAGTCCTGTAGCTCAGTTGGTTAGAGCACCACACTGATAATGTGGGGGTCAGCAGTTCAAGTCTGCTCAGGACTACATATTCGGGGGTATAGCTCAGTTGGCTAGAGCATCTGCTTTGCAAGCAGAGGGTCGTCGGTTCGACTCCGTCTACCTCCACAAAAGAGCGGCAAAGAATTCCACTTTGCCGCTCTTTTTTTATTTCTTCACCACTTTATGACTGCCCGCAGCCTGTCTGAATTTCGATAATCATCCCCCGGCAATGCTCTGGAAAGGGGCGAATCAGCTGATGAGATACTTTTAGGACAAGCTCCCCCTGTCACACAAGCAGTAAATGAAAATCAGTGATCAGCCACTTGCCCCACAGTGCCTTCTGTGGCCACCTTCTGTTCACTGAGGCTCTCTGGAGGGCTTCAGTGGACAATGGGTACCGCTACAGCATCCTGTGGGCATACCCCTTGATCACTGAAATCTGTTTAGAGAGGAACACCGTCACCTCCATCCTTGCGATACTTGTCTCAAGCGCCATGCCTACAGCAATTTGATTCCTTGCCTTGTGAGTCAAGTGTTGCCCTACGAACGGTGCTTGACTCATTAGCACCCCACACGCATCTCTCAGAAGAGGGTTATCAAGACAAGTTGCCGGTCTTTTAATTTGCCCCGCCGCAGCCTGTACGAATAGACGGTTATACAAAGTAATGAAAGATTATCCGTAATTCTCACATAACAGTCAATGTGAAAGATCCAAACCCGGAAGCCGTCACAAAGCGGGCGGAACTCGCGCAGCCTGCTTTGAGCAGCCGGAGGGCGTATATTCCGGCTGCGCTGACTCCAGGCCGACCAAGTAAACATTTTCTTACTCAATATCTATCCATCCACGATATGCGTCTTAAGTGTGAAGGCCAGTTTATCCTGCGCCGTGGTGGTTGACGGATGACGTTCTCGTGACATTCATCTGCACACCCACCCTATCGTGCTACGTAGCTGTAGGGCATGCAGGCGGTGCAGGTGGACACAATTCCTTTCCATTGGGACACCCCAGGTGCCCTACACGGCCTTCTGGGGCAGGTCCGCCGGCCAGATGAATGTCACGAGGATTTGGTTTGCAGGCTATATCAACGACGGCACCGCCGCCGGAATAAATGCCCTCCGGCGGCTAAAGATCAAGCGCTGCGGGGAGCTCGCCTTAAGGCTCTCCTCGCGCTTGACTTTTGCCTGGGGATACGTGGCCGTTCGTGCAATTCACCTGACAGTCAATACGCCACTACAGATATGTGTGGCCGTACCTCGGCTGTCAGGTGACGCCAAAACTAGGGGACCTGCACGCCACACCAGGACTACAGGTATCTGTGGCGGGGCCACCGCTGTCAGGTGAATTGCACGAGCGGCCATGCCGAACTGCCTTGCCTGCTATGGGCGCTACCGGAAATGTGGACCGATTATCCCACAATCGAGATACTTTTAGGACAAGCTGCACCTGTCACACTAGCAGTAAATGAAAAAAAAGAGACCATGCAATGCACGATCTCAATGGAGGGTGAACGGTGGGGCTCGAACCCACGACAACCAGAACCACAATCTGGCGCTCTACCAACTGAACTACGCTCACCGTGTTTAGGATTGCAAAGTTAGTCATTATTTCGATAAATCCAAATTTTTTTGAAGTTCTTCTTCTCTCCGGAACATTATTTTTCAAGAATCATTATATTTGCGTGGGCATTTCGCAGCAAAATGCCCGTTGCGGGGGCATCGGCTCCCCGGGACAATGGATTGAATGCAGAATTTGCAACATAAAACGACAGTATGGCAAAAGAAATCAAATTTTCTCTGGTTTACAGGGATATGTGGCAGTCTTCGGGAAAATATGTCCCGAGGGTTGACCAGCTTGAAGAAGTGGCTCCGGCCATCATTGATATGGGATGCTTCGACAGGGTCGAGACCAACGGAGGTGCATTCGAACAGGTGAATCTCCTCTTCGGGGAAAATCCGAATGTCGCCGTCCGCAGATGGACTGCTCCGTTCCACAAGGCCGGCATTCAGACACATATGCTTGAAAGGGGTCTCAACGCATTGAGAATGAACCCTGTCCCTGCGGATGTCAGGGAATTGATGTTCAAGGTCAAGAAGGCCCAGGGTACCGACATCGCCCGCTCATTCTGCGGACTGAATGACCACAGGAACCTCAGGCTTTCAGTGGAATATGCGAAGAAGGCCGGAATGATATCCCAGGTCGCATTGTCCATCACCCATTCGCCCGTACACACGGTGGAATACTATATGGGCATAGTTGACAAGGTTGTGGAATACGGCTGCGACGAAATCTGTCTGAAGGATATGGCAGGCATCGGCCGTCCTACATTCCTTGCGCAGCTCACGGGTGAAATCAAGAAGAAATATCCTCACATCATTGTCCAGTATCACGGACACGCCGGTCCTGGATTCTCTCCGGCATCGATGCTGGAAGTGGCGCGCGCCGGAGCAGATTACCTCGACGTTGCGGTGGAGCCTCTTTCCTGGGGAAAGGTTCATCCGGACGTGATCACCATCAGGGAAATGCTCAAGGCAGACGGCTTCATTGTCAAGGATCTGAACATGGACGCCTATATGGAAGTCAGAAGGCTCACCCAGAAATTCATCGACGATTTCCTCGGATACTGGATTGTCCCTTCCAACCATCTCATGTCCTCGCTTCTCGTAGGCTGCGGCCTTCCGGGCGGAATGATGGGTTCAATGATGGCCGACCTCAAGGGCTTCCAGGGTGCGATCAATGCAGGCCAGAGGGCTCACGGCAGACCTGAACTCAGCCTGGACACATTGATGGTCAAGCTCTTCGATGAGGTTCAGTATGTATGGCCGAGACTCGGTTATCCGCCACTCGTGACGCCGTTCAGCCAGTATGTGAAGAATACCTCATTGATGAACCTGATGAACGTCCTGAACGGAAAGCCGAGATGGACCACCATCGACAAGGATACCTGGAACATGATTCTGGGCCGCATGGGAACATTGCCTGGCGAACTTGCTCCTGAAATCAGGGAACTTGCCGAGTCCAAGGGCCTGGAGTTCTACACCGGCAACCCTCAGGACGAGTTCCCGGACGAGCTGCCTAAGTTCCGCGAGATGATGAAGGAAGAGGGCTGGGACGAGGGTCAGGACCAGGAAGAGCTCTTCGAGTTTGCAATGCACGAGCGCCAGTATCGCGATTACAAGAGCGGAGTGGCAAAGGAGCGTTTCAACAAGGAACTCGCCGAACTCAAGGCCAAGGCCGGCGCGCCGATCAATGTCGTAAGGCCGGTTGTGGAAATGCCTAAGTTCAATGTGGAGGAATATGCCTCAAGATATCCGCATGCAGTACCGGTTCAGGCCCCTGTGAAAGGCCAGCTGCTCTGGCAGGTGGATGTGGACGACAACTCCACGGCTCCGGTTGCGGGCACCGCTGTCAAGGCCGGTGAGGCAATGGGCTATATCCAGGCCTATTATGGAATGGAGGAGGTCGTGCCGGCTGTCAGCGGGCGTGTCGTTGCCGTCACCGCAGCTCAGGGCAGCAAGGTGGCCAAGGGAGAAATCATCGCCTTCGTGGAGGGTGAGGACAGGGCTGCGGAAGCCTCCGGGCAGAATGAATAATCTATAGAGTGTTCCTCGGTCTCCGGATAGAGCATCTGTTCGTCTGACTTGTGCCACTTGAAGGTCAGTTTGATTGTCACGTTTCCTGCGGGGATGAATTCCCCGATGGGGAACGTGACAATTCCGTATTCGACCTCCAGGTCAGAAACATCCTGTGCATCCCCGTAGAAGCCCTCGCCCTGTCCGTCATGGTAAACAGTGAATGCCAATGTGTCTCCCAATTCTTTCGAAGTGTTGGGACATAGTCCCGTCCGGTGTTTGAAAATGGAATTGCGCTTATGTATCCAGGCACAGTACATGTTGAGATAACCTCCTGATATCCATGCATCTGTAATTGCCATCGCGTCTTTCCATACCATAAGATCGGGCGTTTCTGCGAGATACTCGGCATTTAAGGCTTCAGATATGGAGGATACCTTGACTTCGAATTCGCTGTCATTGCCGGGAACGGCGGAAAGGACGTCGCAGGTCACGAAAATCCTTGCGCCGGCCTCGATTCCGGAGCAATCCATTCCCTCCACAATGTTGAAAAGCAGATTTTCGTCGGTGCGGAAGGCATTGTCGGACAACACGGTTCCCATTGTGGAACAATTGCCGAGGACAATGGTGTCCTTGCCGCAGGAAACCATCGCCGCCAGCAGAATCAATACTGAGGAAAAGTGTATGACGATTTTCATAAGATTACCTGATCTTGCTCGGCCGGCATACTATCTGGATGTCGATGCCTTCCACCTTGTAGCCCCTGAAGCGCTTGCGGCCCAGGTGGGACTGGACATAATCGATGAGCTCGTCATCCTGAAGGTCCCTGAATGTATTGTTGACGGAATCGTAAAGGTGAATGTGCCTGGACGTGTTCACGTCGAAATACATCTTGTTGTTCGCACTGAGTCTTCTTGAATAGATTCCTATGTCGGCAAGTTGTGAAAGAATGTTGTAGACCGAAGCGGCGGTGACATTGGCGATCTTCGCCCTGGCTGTCTCCCCGGCTACCATATCGGCTGACGCATGGCCGAGATGAAGCATTGCCATATGCACCGCAACCCTCTGCTGCGTAGCCTTCAGGCCATGCTTCTTCAGGATGATTTTGAGATCATCCACGGTCGGCGCAGTCTGTGTCGTCTTGTTCATCTTTAAATGTCTGATTTTTCCAGGTACAATTATACTAATCTTTTTGAATATTTCCAAAAATCGTATTTCATTGAGATTTGGTCGATTGCATCGGGAAAATATTTGATTATTCATTGAAAATCCCTATTTTTGCACCCGCTGTCCACGAGATGGGCGGCACAGGCAATACATTAACTTTAAAAACAGATTCACAATGGCTGTTAAAATCAGACTCCAGCGCCACGGAAAGAAGAATTTCGCATTCTTCCACATTGTTGTGGCAGACGCTCGCGCACCTCGCGACGGTCGTTACATCGAGCAGCTCGGCTCTTACAACCCTAACACAAACCCTGCAACCATCGTTCTCAATTCAGAGCGTGCCCTTGCATGGCTCAAGGTTGGTGCTGAACCTACACTCGTAGCCCGCCGTATCCTCTCTTACGAGGGTGTTCTCCTCAGGAACCATCTTGACGGCGGTGTAGCAAAGGGTGCTCTCACACAGGAGCAGGCTGACAAGAAGTTCGCTGACTGGAAAGCACAGAGAGATGCCAAGATCGAGGCCAAGAAGCAGGGCCTGACCAAGGCTGCCGCAGACAAGGCAAAAGCTGCTGCCGAGGCCGAGATAAAGGTCAATGAGGCAAGGGCTGAGGCTCTCGCAAAGAAGAAAGCTGAGGCCGAGGAGGCTGCAAGACAGGCTGCTGCCGAGGCTGCCGCTGCAAAGGCCGCCGAGGAGTCAGCTGCTGAGGCTCCTGCTGAGGCGTAATCTCCAGATGTCCGGGGAAATGGATATGCTCAAGGTGGCCAGGATTCTCAAGGCCAACGGAACTGAGGGCGAAGTCCTGATGAGTTTCAGGGATATCCTTCCCGAAGACATTGACACACAGGGACCGGTGTTCATCCTCATGGATGGGCTTCCGGTTCCTTTTTTCATTGAATCATTCGCCCTCCGCGGGAGGGACAAGGCCCTTGTAATCCTGACCGGTGTCCGGAATCTCGAAGATGCCGAGGAACTGGTCGGCAGGGATGTATTCGTGGATGCCTCCGAATATGAGGATGTAGAGGCCGAAGAGGATTATTCTGCCCTTGTCGGCTGGACTCTGCTCGACGCCGGCGGAGCGAAGGCGGGCGTGATTTCCGGATATGAGGACATTCCGGGGAATCCCTGCATCTATGTGGATACGGAAAGCGGACAGCATATGATCCCGCTTCACGAAGATCTCATACTGTCCGCCGATGATTCACGCAGGGAGATTTCGATGATCATCCCTGAAGGTCTGCTGGAGTAACCCTCCGGCAGCTTTTTGTCAATTTTCTATTGCCACGCTGCAGAGCATTCCGTCGATGCAGCAGTAGAGCGGTGCCGAAGGCACATTGGACTCCATCTCGAAAATCATGTAATCGAAATCCCCGAGCTTGGACAGATCCACCCTCTTCCAGTTGTCAATCACATTCAGTCCCGTTTCATCATAGTCGACCAGCTTGACCTCGACTGTTTCCCCGGACTGTACTTTGCTGAGATAGGTCTTGATGATGAGTTTGATATAGTCGCCCTGCTCAAAGGCCCTGCAGTAGGTGTTTCCATATTTGACAGTGTTTGCCACATAGTTCGTGTTGCATACGCTCATCAGTTTCGGCAGGCAGGTTCCGTATGCGGTCAGGAGGAATGACACCGACTCCGAAGGCATGTATCCGTCAAGATACTGGAAAACGGCGAATCCTTTGGAGTTTTCGGATCCGGTCGTGTCAGCCACCGTGCTGTACATGGACCTGGAAGGGTTTTCGCTGATATGGCCTTCGCATACCAGGGTGTCGCGCAGAAGCGAGAGCAGGAATCCGCCCCTGAAATCGTGGATGTCCGTTATCTTTTCTTCGCCGTTCCTTTTCCCGCGGAAGGCCAATGACTGGTTGTTGGAGCTCTGAGGAAAATCTGTCTCGAAATAAAGGCTGTCATTTCCGTAAAGGGTGCTGACGTCCGAGAACTCGAATGAGCAATACTCGTTGTAATTGGACTTGAATGAGCCGCCGTCAAGGCAGGAGGCTGCAAGAAACAATGCGGACACGCCGCAGATTACAGTGGAAAATTTCATTATTATAAATTCTAAATGCGTTGGTGCGGCAGCTGTTTCGGCATGCCGCAATTACTCAAATGCAAAATTACGGAAATATTGCATTGCTTCAAAGAAAAAATTATGCCCGTCAGGTACAACAAAAAAGAGGATGACAACCGTCATCCTCTCCTGATGTCGGGGTACTGTGACTCGAACACAGGACCCTCTGGTCCCAAACCAGATGCGCTAGCCAACTGCGCCACACCCCGAATTGGATTGCAAAGATACTCACCTTTTCTTAAAATGCAAAATTTTTTGCTATTTTTGTAAAAATATTTCGGCTATGATAAGCGAAACCCAGATTGATGACATTCTGAAGTCATTGTTCGAGACGATTGAATTCGCCTCCGAGCCTGCGGGCCTTTATGATCCCCTCCGCTACATGATAGACGGAGGCGGCAAAAGAATCCGCCCGAGACTTAGTCTTGCGGCTTATTCCCTGTTCAAGGATGAGATTGATGACCATATACTCCAGCCGGCAGCCGGTCTGGAGGTCTTCCACACATTTACCCTGATTCACGACGACATCATGGACAGGTCTCCTCTCAGGCGGGGTAATCCGACGGTATGGAAGAAATGGAACGAGGATACCGCGATTCTGTCCGGGGACGTGATGTGCATCGACAGCTACAGGCGCATAGCCCAGGCGCCGCAGGAAGTCCTTGGCAAGGTATTCCGCCTTTTCAACAGGACAGCGGCCCAGGTCTGCGAAGGCCAGCAGTATGACATGGACTTCGAGAATGAGAATACGGTGGCAATGAACCGCTATATGCAGATGATAGGTCTGAAGACAGCGGTCCTGATAGCCTGTGCGGCCAAGATGGGAGCCATTATCGGCGGGGCTACGGACGAAGAGGCCGGCCTGCTCTACAATTTCGGCTACGCCCTGGGCCTCGCATTCCAGGTGGCTGACGATTATCTTGACGCATATGGGGATGAGAAGGTGTTCGGCAAGCCGATCGGCGGCGACATTGTCAACGGCAAGAAGAGCTGGCTGACAGTCAAGGCCTTCGAGCTCGCTCCCGAGGAAATGTCGGCAGCCATGTCAATGCCGGTAACTACTCCTGAGGAATGCCGGGAGAAAATCGACAGGGTCAAGGCTCTCTATACTGCTCTCGGGATTGACAAGCTTGCTGCGGGCGAAATCCAGAGCCTGACAGACGAGAGCATGGAATATGTCTCCAGGCTTGGTTTGAGCAATGTCCGCCAGGAAATGCTGAAGCGGTTTGCGGACAAGCTTGTGGGAAGACGCTCATGATTACGGGTAGGCAGACTCATGATGATGGAAAAGAAGGAACTTGAAATAATGGCCCCTGCAGGCAATTTCGAATGCCTGATGGCTGCGATCGAGGGCGGGGCCGACTCCGTCTATTTCGGAATCGGGAATCTCAACATGCGTTCACATTCAGCCAACAACTTCCAGCCTGAGGACCTGGACGAAATAGTCAGGATCTGCCGGGAGCACGGGGTGAAGACCTATCTGACGTTGAACATTGTCCTGTATCAGGAAGATCTGGAACCTGCCCGCAGGGCGCTTGATGCGGCGAAGACGGCCGGCGTGGACGCTGTTATAGCCTCCGACATGGCCGCGATAATGTATTGCCGCCGGATCGGGATGGAAGTCCATATTTCCACGCAGCTCAGCATATCCAATGCGGAGGCCCTGAAATTCTATGCGCAGTTCGCAGACGTGGTCGTCCTGGCCCGCGAGCTTAATCTCGGCCAGGTCAGGGAAATCTACGACACAATCTCGGGGGAGGGCATCAAGGGCCCGTCAGGCAGGCCTGTCAGGATTGAGATGTTCGCCCACGGAGCCCTCTGCATGGCCATTTCCGGCAAATGTTACCTCAGCCTGCAGACCTATGGAGCCTCCGCGAACAGGGGAGCCTGCTTCCAGCTCTGCAGAAGGGGCTATGAGGTCACGGACCTGGAGACCGGCACGCAGCTCAACATTGACAACAAATACATTATGTCCCCCAAGGATCTCTGTACCATCGAGTTCATGGACAAGATCATTGACGCAGGGGTGAAGGTCTTCAAGATCGAGGGCCGGGCCCGTTCCGCGGAATATGTGAAGCGCTGCGCACAATGCTACAGGAAGGCGGCGGATGCGGTCTGCGAAGGGACATATACTCCAGAACTTGCGGCATCTCTGAAGGCGGAACTGTCAGAAGTCTTCAACAGGGGTTTCTGGGACGGTTATTACCAGGGAGCCAGGCTGGGAGAGTGGAGCGAGGTCTATGGCAGCCAGGCCACCAGGAAGAAGGTTTACTGCGGCAAGGTCACGAACTGGTTCGACCGCATAGGCGTGGCCGAGATCGCTGTCGAGTCAAGTCCTCTCGAGGTCGGGGCGCAATGTATGGCTATCGGCAGCAAGACAGGGATGATAGAGTTCACCGTCAATGACTTGCGCGTGGATATGAAGCCGGCGGAAAGGGCTGACAAGGGAGTGAGATGCTCCGTTGCCATTGTCCCGGAGAACAGGGGTCCTCGTGACGGAGATGTGGAATTGTCCGCATCCTCCGGCTGCTGTGCGGACCAGACTGCTGCCCCGGATGGAGGGAATACCACGGAGGACGGCCAGGTAACCTCCGAGGGAAAAATCCCGGTCAGACTCCGCCGCGGAGACAAGATATATATCTGGCAGAAAGCAAATTAAACCACATCAAATATGACACTCAGATCAGCAATAGCGGGACTCGCTCTCGCCATCTTGGTTTCAAATCCGGCCCAGTCTCAGGGCTATGTTCCTACCGGGGAGAATCTCGAAGCCCGGGCGGAATTCGCCGGCGACAAGTTCGGAATCTTCCTCCATTGGGGAATCTACAGCATGTTCGCCCAGGGCGAATGGTATCTCAACAGGGACGGGATACAGCATCAGGAGTACTCCAAGGCAGCTTCCGCATTCTATCCTGCATATTTCAATGCCGCCGAGTGGGTATCGGCCATCAAGGCCTCAGGGGCAAAGTACATCTGCTTCACCACCAGGCATCACGACGGATTCTCAATGTTCGATACCGCGCAGTCTCCTTACAATATCGTCGATGCGACCCCTTTCGGAAGGGATGTGCTGAAAGAGCTGGCTGACGAATGCCACAAGCAGGGCATAAGGCTTCATCTCTACTACTCCCACATTGACTGGGGAAGGGATGACTATCCTGCCGGACGCACCGGCCTCACGACCGGAAAGGACCCGGCCAAGGCGGACTGGAAGGCATATTACGAGTTCATGAACGCCCAGCTCAGGGAACTCCTCACCAATTACGGCAAGATAGGCTGCATCTGGTTTGACGGATTCTGGGACCATGACAGCGACCCGACTCCTTTCGATTGGCAGCTTGAGGAGCAGTACAGGCTCATCCACAGCATCCAGCCGGACTGCCTCGTGGCCAACAACCACCACGTCACTCCTCACGAGGGTGAGGATTTCCAGATCTTCGAGAGGGATCTCCCGGGCGAGAACAAGGCCGGACTCTCAGGCCAGGATATCAGCGCCCTGCCACTGGAAACCTGCCAGACCATGAACGGAATGTGGGGCTACAAGATTGCCGATCAGGAATACAAGTCAGTCGATGAACTCGTCCGCCTGATAGTGGGAGCGTCCGGAAAGGGTGCCAACCTCCTTCTCAATATCGGGCCACAGCCGGACGGAAGGCTTCCTGAGGCTGCACTTGACAGGCTCAAAGGCATTGGAGAATGGTTCGGGAAATTCGGGGATACCGTTTACGGGACCACAGCCGGAGACATTCCGGAGCAGTCCTGGGGCGTGACGACCCGCAAGGGCGACCGGCTCTTCATCCACGTTCTCGACCCAGAGGTCAATGAGGTATTCCTGCCGCTTGGATGCAAGGTCAAGTCTGCGGTGGAATTCGCTACAGGAAACAAGGTGAAGTTTGATGCCTGCAGGCACGGCATTCACATTGAGGTTCCGGCTGCGGAGGGTCCTGACAGGGTAGTGGAACTCAAGGTAGGCTGATGCCGTCCATATCCCGCCCGGCATGTTCCGTTGAGGCATTCACGGCTGGCTGCTGAATTGGCAGGACGTATTCTTTTGTATAATTGCAAAAAATCCTAACTTTGCAGGTCAGATTGAAACAACTTAATTCATTAACAATATGCAAAACCGTATTGAAAACTACGACTTCAGTGGCAAGAAGGCCATTGTCAGGGTCGATTTCAACGTTCCTATCCAGGAAGGTAAGATCACGGACGATACCCGTATCCGTGGCGCAATCCCTACACTCAAGCTCATTCTTGAGAAGGGTGGAGCTCTCATCATCATGTCCCACATGGGCAAACCGAAGGGAAAAGTTAAGCCGGAACTCTCTCTGTCACAGATTGTTGACGCAGTAAGCGAGAAACTCGGCGTACCTGTAAAGTTCGCTCCTGACTGCCAGAAGGCTGACGAACTGGCAGCTGCCCTCAAGCCGGGTGAGGTTCTTCTTCTCGAGAATCTCCGCTACTATCCTGAAGAGGAAGGCAAGCCGGTAGGCATCGACAAGGAGGATCCTGCATACGAGGAAGCAAAGAAGGCAATGAAGGCTTCCCAGAAGGAGTTCGCCAAGAAGCTTGCCTCATACGCTGACTGCTGGGTTATGGACGCGTTCGGTACAGCACACCGCAAGCACGCTTCCACAGCTGTCATCGCCGACTACTTCGCACCGGAGGACCGTATGCTCGGACTCCTCATGCAGAAGGAGGTTCAGGCTGTGAACAATGTCCTCAGCGATATCAAGAGGCCGTTTATCGCCATCATGGGCGGTTCCAAGGTGTCTTCCAAGATCGGCATCATCGAGAACCTCCTCGGCAAGGTTGACAAGCTCATCCTCTGCGGCGGCATGACATATACATTCTCCAAGGCTCACGGCGGAGAGATCGGCGAGTCAATCGTCGAGATGGACAAGCTCGATGTGGCTCTCGGCGTAGAGGCCAAGGCAAAGGAGAACGGTGTCGAGCTCTATCTCGCTCCGGATGCAGTGACCACCAACGGTCTTGACTTCGCTACAATGTCTCTCAAACCGGGTTCAAGCGTTCAGGTTGCTCCTGCCAACGCCATCCCTGCCGGATTCGAGGGTGTTGACGCAGGTCCTGAGGCCCAGAAGATTTTCGCTGACGCCATCAAGGGCTGCAAGACCATCCTCTGGAACGGTCCTGCAGGCGTATTCGAGTGCGACGAGTTCTGTGCCGGCTCTAGGGCTATCGGCGAGGCTATTGCCGAGGCTACAGCAGAGGGCGCATTCTCCCTCATCGGTGGCGGTGACTCAGTGGCATGCTGCACCAAGTTCGGCCTCACCGACAAGGTTTCCTACATCTCTACCGGTGGCGGAGCCCTTCTTGAGGCTATCGAGGGCAAGGTTCTCCCGGGCGTTGCAGCTGTAGGCGAATAAGAAATATCCTTTTTACGGGGCGGGGCCGGCTGAAGTTTCAGGACTTTGGACCGGCCCCGCTGCCTTTTTCATTGTGCCGGCAATGCTTGCCGATTTGACTGATAAACGCTATATTAGCGGAATATTAGAAGATTTACAGGAAATGCTTGACCTCCTTTTCGTACATTGGAATGTCAATCCGGTGATGATCAATCTCGGATTCTTCAGTCTGCGCTGGTATTCAGTGCTCTTCGTCTCAGGTTTCATCCTCGGATGGTTCATATTCAGATGGTTCTTCAGAAGAGAGGGCGTGAAGGAGGAACTTCTCGACTCGCTTCTCTATACATTGCTCATCGGAACCATTGTGGGAGCAAGGCTCGGCCATTGCATATTCTACCAGCCTGACTACTATTTCGGCAGCTGGCAGGGCTTTCTGGAAATCTTCATGCCCTGGAAGGGCGGCCTGGCCAGCCATGGGGGCACCATTGTGCTTTTCTTCGCGATGATGTGGTACGCCCATCATTACGGAAAGAAGAACAATTTCGATTTCGTCTGGATTCTGGACCATCTCTGCATAGCCGTGGCCTTCGCGGCGACATTCATCAGGCTGGGCAACCTTATGAACTCCGAGATCTACGGCGACGTGACTTCATTGCCGTGGGGCTTCATCTTCGACCTCAGGGGAGAGACGGAGCCGAAGCATCCGACACAGCTCTATGAGGCCCTGACATATTTCCTTCTCGGAATCGGCCTGGTTCTGCTCTACAAATATGGCCTCAAGAAGGTGTACAGGGGAACATTCATCGGCATTTTCTTCATTGTCTGCTTCGGTTCCAGATTCCTGATCGAGTTCATCAAGGAGCCTCAAGTGGCATTTGAAAATGATATGGTCCTCAATATGGGCCAGCTCCTCAGCATCCCGTTCGTCCTGCTTGGAATCGGCTTCCTGGTCTATGCCTTTGTCCGGAAACAGCCGGCGCAGGTGGTCGTGCCCGAGGAGGCACCACGGCAGAAGAAGGAGGCTACCCATTACGCCAAGTCATTGTCATAGAAGGTATCATGAAAGAGATAATAATGGATGGTGAGGGTCTTGAGCAGTACCTCGATGACCCGGAAATAACCATGCGCATCGCCAGGGTAACGGATTTTCTCGAGGCCAATGGCATTGACTTTGAGCTGTACCGCCACCCTCCTCTTCCTACCATTGAAAAGGCTCTCGAGTATTGGAAAAATCTGTCCGCGACGCATTGCAAGAACCTCTTCATGCGCAATCACAAGGGCAACAGGCATTATCTCATCTCCTTCGAGTGCCACAAGAATCTGGACATCCACACTCTTGAGCACAAACTCAGGCAGGGAAAGCTGTCCTTCGCCTCCGAGGAGAGGATGGTTCGCTGCCTCGGCGTGCATCCCGGCTCGGTGACTCCGTTCGGCCTCATTGAGGATATGGGTCTGGCAGTCCCCGCCCCGGATTCCACGGCTGAGAAGCCGATGTTCACCGATGTACGACAAGATGTCAGTGTCAGGGAACTCTTCGCCAACGGACATCGTGTCAAGTTTTTTGTCGATGAGGACCTGAAAATGTCCGAAAGGATCAGTTTTCATCCCTGTGACAATACGGCAAGCGTAATTGTGTCAAGGGAAGGCTTCCTGAAATTCCTCAGTTTGTGGGGCGGAGAATACGAATGGATCGGGATTTCCTGACCGATTTGTCCACTAAAATTGTTTTAGGGGTAAAAAACATCATTTTCCGAATAGATATGGTCATTTTTGGCCATATTATGGTATGCTTGTTGCGGATTAGTGCGCCGTGCCCGGTTTTGACGTGAGTCATATCAGGGTTATCGGTTGAATATATAGTGGTAAAAAAGTGATAAGTATGAAAATTAGACTTCCGAGGCTTCTGCTGGTTGCAGGCTCGGCATTGATGTCCATCGGCGCATTCGCACAGGAAACGGACACGACTCAGACCGCAACGGTCATTACATTGGATGACGCTTTGAAGATAGCATTGAGCGAGAATGCATCGGTACGCGTCGCAGACATGGAAATCGAAAGAACAGGCTATGCCAGGAAAGGCACATATGCCTCCCTCTTCCCTCAGATTGATCTTACGGGCTCATTCCAGAGAACCATCAAGAAACAGGTGATGTACATGGATATGGACATGAGCAGCATCATGGGTGGCGGAGATGAGGCAGGAGCCGGTGATGGCACTTCCGGCGGGACAGGCTCTGAGGCCGGAAGCGGCGAGGGCGCTCCTTCATTAGGAGGCGGCGGAATCGAGGTCGGCCGATGGAATTCATATTCCGGCGGTGTCACGGCGGCAATGCCGATTGTCAACGCACAGCTCTGGAAGAGCATAAGGCTTTCGGCCAAGGATGTTGAACTCGCTGTCGAGAAGGCCCGTTCCTCAAGGCTGGATATGGTCACCCAGGTAAAGCAGGCATATTACGGGGTGCTTCTCGCCAAGGAGGCTCTGAACGTATATAAGGACGTGTATGACAATGCCGTGAGAAACTTTGAGCAGACCCGTCTCCGCTACAATGCCCAGAAGGCTTCGGAGCTCGATTTCACCCGCGCCAAATCCACGGTAGCCAGTGCGATTCCGAACGTTTACAATGCTGAAAGCTCCGTGATCCTCGCCCTCTGGCAGCTCAAGGCCGTGATGGGCGTGGACCTTGACCAGAACATCGACGTGGCCGGAACAATCGGTGACTATGCTTCGGAGATGACCTACGACCAGACTCTCGGAGATGACATATCTCTTGAATACAACACGACAATGCGCCAGCTCGCCATCCAGGCCGAGCAGCTTGCGATGAACATAAAGATTCAGAAGTTCGCCTACATCCCGACCCTCTCCGCCAACTTCGCGTTCCTTGAGACGGCGATGACCAACGACTTCAAGTTCAGCAACTACAGATGGACTCCTTACTCCTACGTGGGACTTAGCCTGAACATCCCGATATTCTCCGGTGGAAAGAGGCTCAACGCCGTCCGCCAGGCCAAGGTGCAGGCCTCCCAGCTCGGAGTCCAGATGGACGATACCGAGCGCCAGCTGAAAATCGGCATCCGCCAGTATCTCAACACGATGGAGACCCAGATGAAGTCCTTCTCGGCAGCCGAGGAGGCCGTCAACACCGCTGCCAAGGCTTATGGAATCGCGGAGAAATCCTACAATGTGGGCCGCAGCACCATAACCGAGCTCAATGACGCACAGCTCGCCCTCACACAGGCCCGTCTCGGGGTATCGCAGACAGTTTACGAATTCGTGGTCGCAAAGTCCAACCTTGAAAAGATTATGGGCTACGATTTCATTGATGATGAAGGAAATACAGATCTTGAGAACAGATAATAATTGAAAGTAAACAATATGAAAGCAGCAGTTAAATTTTTCATTTTCGCAGGCGTCCTCGGAATGGCCGCAGGCTGCGGAAACAGCAAGTCCGGCAACCAGACCGCAGAACAGACAGAGCCGGAGAGAATCCAGGCAGTGAGCGTCATGCAGACAACGTCCAAGGACGTCCCTCAGGAAGAGATATATACATCCACTGTTGAGGCCTATGCCACCAACAACATTGCCCCGCAGAGTCCTTCCAGGATTCAGAAAATCAATGTTGAGGTAGGTGACTACGTATATGCCGGCCAGATTGTGGCCGTTATGGACCAGGTCTCCCTGAACCAGTCAAGGCTCTCAATGGTCAATGACTCAGTGGAGTTCTCCCGTCTCAAGGGTCTCTACGAGCAGGGCGGAGTTTCCAAATCCGACCTTGATGCAATGGAACTCAAGTACAATGTGTCCCGCAGCCAGTATGAGAACATCCTCGAGAACACCATCCTCCGTTCCCCGATTTCAGGTGTTATTTCAGCAAGAAACTATGACAGGGGCGATATGTACACAGGCACACCGATCTATGTTGTAGAACAGGTTACTCCGGTCAAGCTCCTTGTAGGTATCTCAGAGGCCGACTATACCAAGGTCAAGAAGAATGACCCTGTGGAGATTACCGTTGACGCTATCCCGGGCAGGACATTCACAGGCCGCATCAGCAGGATTTATCCTACCATTGACCCTTCCACCCACACATTCACATCCGAGATTCACGTGGCAAACGGTGACCGTGCCCTCAAGCCGGGTATGTATTCCAGAGTGAAGGTGACCTTCGGTGTAAATCACAGCGTTGTCGTTCCGGACAACTGCATCGTGAAGCAGCAGGGCTCCGCAGTCCGTTCCGTATATGTGCTCCAGTCAGACAATACTGTCAAGGAGACTGTCGTCACTCTCGGACGCCATTTCGGTACCGACTATGAGATTCTCAGCGGCCTCAATGAAGGCGACACCATCGTTGTCAAGGGGCAGGGAAGCCTCAAGGACGGCGTAAAAGTAAATGTACAGTAATAATAAGGGAATACAATTATGAGTATATACAGAACAGCGGTGAACAATCCGGTGACGACCACGTTGCTTTTCGTGGCATTCGCCATCTTCGGAGTGTTCTCGTTCATAAACACCTCTATTGCGCAGTTCCCGGACTTCGATGCCAATGTCATCATGGTGATGTCGGCATACCCGGGCGCAAGTGCTGCCGATATAGAGACTAACCTTACCAAGGTCCTCGAGAATGGACTGAACGGTGTGAGCGACCTCAAGGACATTACTTCCAGGTCAAAGGAGAATATCTCGATGCTTATTCTGGAGTTCAACTACGGAGTAGACATTGATGTGGCGACGAATGATGTGAGGGACAAGCTGGACCTCCTGAGCTCATCGCTCCCTGACCAGGCCTCGACGCCTGTGATTTTCAAGTTCAGTATGGATGACCTGCCGATTTACATTATGTCGGCTACCGCTGACCACAGCCTTCCTGGACTGAACAAGATTCTGGACGACAAGCTTTCAACACCGCTTGCCAGAATCAAGGGTGTAGGTTCGGTGAATGTTACCGGTGCGCCTACCCGTGAAATCCAAGTGTATTGCGACCCGCACAAGCTTCAGGCTTACGGGCTGTCAATCGCCCAGGTTTCATCTATCATTGCATACGAGAACAGGAACGTTCCGAGCGGTAACATTGACATAGGCAAGGAGACTTATTCCCTCCGTATCCAGAAGGAGTTCAAGGACCCTTCAGAGCTTCTTGACATCGTCCTCGGCTACAGGGACGGCAATGCAATCTACCTTCGTGACGTGGCCACCATCATTGACGACGTGGCTGAAAAGGAACAGGAGGCCATTACTGACGGAAGACGTGCCGCCCAGATTTCCATCCAGAAACAGACGGGTGCCAATTCCGTGGACGTAATCAGGTCTGTAAAGAAAGAGCTTGCCAAGATTGAGAAGACTCTTCCTCCAGACATCAGGATTACACAGGTGATGGACAGTTCCGACAATATCATCAATACTATCAACTCCCTGAAGGAGACCATCATCATCACATTCCTTGTCGTAATGCTGGTTGTGTATGTCTTCCTTGGAAGATGGAGAGCTACGTTCATCGTCATCATCTCTATTCCTATTTCCCTGCTCGCATCCCTGATTTATCTCTTTGCGACAGGCAATACCCTGAATATTATCTCAATGTCGGCACTCTCCATCGCAATCGGTATGGTCGTGGATGATGCGATTGTGGCACTTGAGAATATTACGACCCATATTGAGAGAGGTGAGAAGCCGAAGGAGGCCGCCGTGCACGGAACCAGCGAGGTGGGTATTTCCATCATCGCATCCACATTGACAATGCTCTGCGTGTTCCTGCCTTTGACCCTCGTTTCAGGTATGGCCGGAATTATGTTCCGCCAGCTCGGATTCATTGTCAGCTTCATTATGATCGTGTCCACTACGGCTGCGCTTACCCTTGTGCCTATGATGTGCTCAAGGATGCTCAAGGCCCAGCCAAAGACCGGAAAGCTCCACACCCTTCTCTTTACTCCTATTGACAAGGGCCTCAATGCGATTTCAGACGGCTACGCCAAGGTTATCAACTGGGCCGTGCGCCACAGGAAGACTGTGATATTCTCCGCTTTCGGTATCCTCGTGGCCTTTGTAGTGCTTCTCGGACCGAAGCTCAAGACAGAGTACTTCCCTAAGTCAGACCAGGGTCTTGTGTCTGTGTCACTTGAACTCAATGCCGGTACAGCGCAGGAGGTTACAGGTGCTCTTGCAGCCAGCCTCTATGAGGATTTCAAGCGCGATATCCCAGAGATGACAGTGTGCTCCTACACATTCGGTCAGGCCGACTCCGACAATGCCATGGCAAGTATGCGTACCAACGGTTCCAATATCATCTCGATGTATGTCAACCTTGGAAGTATGGAGGACAGGGAGCGTTCGACCGGTGAAATCGCCGAGATTGTGCGTGCGAATATCAGCAAGTATCCTGAAATCCACAAGGCTACGGTTTCAGAGGGTATGGGAGGAGCAGGTAGCGGTGCTTCCCTCGAGGTAGAGATTTACGGCTATGACTTCACGACCACCGACAGAATTGCAAGGGATATTCAGAACCAGTTGCTTGCCCGTCCGGCATTCACCGAGGTGACCCTCAGCCGTGACCAGTACACTCCTGAGTATCAGGTGGATTTCGACAGGTCAAAGCTTGCCGCCAATGGATTGAACTCCACCACTGCCGCTGCTGCCGTAAGCGCCGCAATGAGCGGATCCGTCAACTCCTACTATCGTGAGGACGGTGACGAGTACGACATCAGGGTAAGGTATGCCCGGGACTACAGGATGAGCGTCTCCGATATAGAGAACATCATCATCTATTCCGGAACCGGCAACCCGATTAGGGTCAAGGACCTTGGGAATGTCATTGAGACGGAGGTCCCTCCTACCATTGAGCGCAAGAACAGGCAGAGGGTAATCACCGTGAAGGGTGTAATCGCTGACGGTTATGCGATGAGTGACGGTGTGGCCGCTGCGAACGAAATCCTTGGCAATATGGATATTCCTTCCGAGATATCAGCCAACATTGCCGGAGACTTCGAGGACCAGAAGGAGATGTTCACCAGCCTTGGAATACTTATGTTGCTGATTATCATCATGGTGTATATGGTGATGGCATCCCAGTTCGAGTCATTCATGAGTCCGTTCGTGATTATGTTCTCAGTTCCGTTCGCCTTCGTTGGAGTGATTCTCGGCCTTTGGATTACCGACACTGCTCTCAGCGTCATCGCCCTCATCGGTATCCTGATTCTTATCGGTATCGTGGTGAAGAACGGTATTGTACTCATTGACTACACCATACTTCTCCGCGAGAGGGGAATGGGTATTCTCGATGCCTCTGTGGAGGCTGCCAGAAGCCGTCTGCGTCCTATCCTTATGACCACCCTCACCACCGTCCTCGGTATGATTCCTATGGCGGTCGGTTCAGGTGAAGGTTCCGAGATGTGGGTATCTCTCGGTGTGACAGTGGCCTGGGGTCTTTCGATCTCGACCCTCGTGACCCTCGTGCTCATCCCTACCATCTACTGCGTATTCGCCACCAGGCAGGAAAAGCGCAAAATGAAGAAGGCTGCCAAACTTGCAGCTGCCAAATAAAAATGTACTATCATGAAAGCATTGTTTATATCATACAACCAGGCCTTCAACGAGGAAATCGTGGAGGTACTGGAAGCTCACGGGCAGAGAGGTTTCACCCGCTGGCAGAACATTGACGGAAGGGGAACGGTGAACGGTCTTCCGAGATACGGCAACCACGCCTGGCCGGAACAGAACCACGGTATCTTGACCTTCATTGACGATGACAAGGTGCAGGAAATTGCTGCCGACCTCAAGGCCAAGGATGTGAAGACCCCCATGCTCGGTTTGAGGGCATGGATCTGGGAAGCCGGACAGGCATTCTGACAATAGTTCACAGCCCGGTTCCCCGGGAGCCGGCTCAATTATGATTGGTGCGTTTTTTGGAAAGACGCACCAATTGTTTATATTTGTAAATTGATTATTAAAAACTGAGAATTATGGCAAAAGTAGTTACAACAGCGAATTTCGCGGATATTCTGGCCGGACCGCTTCCGGTAGTAGTGGATTTCTGGGCAACCTGGTGCGGTCCCTGCCGCGCCATCTCCCCGGTAGTGGAGGAAATCGCAGGCGAGTATGAAGGCAAGGCTGAGGTTGTGAAGTGCAATGTGGACGACTGCGACGAGATTGCAGCACAGTACGGCATCAGGAGCATCCCTACGCTTCTTTTCTTCAAGGGAGGCCAGGTGGTTGACAGGCTTGTGGGTGCGGCTCCGAAGGCCAATATCACAGCTAAGATTGACGCTCTTCTGTAAGATTGCAGCAATGAAAAAGTTATTGACTGTCGCGCTTTCCTGCGCGATGCTGCTTTCCGTGTCCGTATCTGCAAATGCGGGCGACAGGGGGCATTTAAGGACCGGCATAACCGCCGGTTTCACATCTTCTTCTGCCAATCCGAAGAATTGGGATGCCAGTTCGCTGGGCCGTTTCCACGCCGGATTTACGATGCAGATTCCGATTGCATTGGGATTTGCAGTCCAGCCTGCCATCGTCTATCAGGCCAAGGGAACGAAGCTCGACGGCTCCAGAATCGAGGATGGAACCGAGCTGCCTGCCGACATGAATGCCAAGGTAAGCTATGTCGAGATACCGGTCCAGATACAGTGGGGACCTGATCTCGTGGCTCTCAGACCGTATGTTTTTGCGGAGCCTTTCGTCGGCTACGGCCTCCATGCGAAAGCTTCCAGCTCATCCGACGGAGTGTCCATCAAGACCACTTCTTTCGGCCAGGCAGGCCTCTCCAGATGGGAATACGGTCTGGGACTCGGTGCGGGCATTGATATCTGGAGACTTCAGGCCTCCGTCAAGTATTTCTGGAATTTCGGCTCTCTGTACAATGATACCGGCAAGCTCAACGACATCGGCAGCCAGATCAGGGATGCGTTCAAGGATGGACGTAATTTCAACGGAGTGACCGTTTCCCTTGCATATTTCTTCTAGAGGATGGCGGACAGGAAAATTGTGGTGTTCTGCTCTGCGAGCAGCGGCATAGACCCTCTCTTCGACCGGGCCGCTGAGGATTTTGTCCGCAGGGCATGTGCCAGGGGATATGAAATTGTCTCCGGAGGTACGGTGAAGGGGACTATGGGAGTCATTTCCAGGGCTGTGGAGGAATGCGGCGGAGTCCATTGCGGAATTCTGCCCCGCTTCATGGAGGAGTTCGCCTATCCGGGCCTTTCTTCATTGACCTGGACTGAGACGATGTCGGAGCGGAAGGAGAAGATGCGCGAAGGCACCTGCGCCGCCGTCGCCCTGCCGGGAGGAATAGGAACTCTCGACGAGCTGGTAGAGACTTTGACATTGGCCAAGCTCGGGAAATATCCGGGCAGGATAATGGCCCTGAACATTGGCGGTTTCTATGACAAGTTCATTGAACTGCTTGACTTTTACGTTTCCACCGGGATGCTGGACGAGGCTTCCAGAAGGCTGATTGCGTTCCCGGCGACGGTGGATGAATTGATTGAGATGCTCTGACGATGGATTACAATGCCGTAAAGGACACATTGAAGAAAGACCTGGACAGGGTCGTTTCCCTGATAGAGGCGTCGCTTGCCTCGAACATCGATTTGCTGGATAGGACCAACAAGTCGATTCTTTCGCATTCCGGCAAGCAGCTCAGGCCTGTTCTCTCCCTGCTTTCCGCAAGGGCATGCTCCGGCGGATTCGTCACGGAGGATACGGTCAGATATGCCGCGGCTTCGGAACTTCTGCACAATGCCAGCCTGCTGCACGACGATGTCGCAGATGACAGCCGGCAGAGGCGGGGGAGACCTACCGTGATGTCCATCCTCGGCGGAAGGGCTTCCGTGCTGCTCGGAGATTACTGGCTCGTGAAGGCAATGGAGAATATCCTGAAGGGGGACAATTCCTCTTCCACGGTCATCCGCATCTTCGCCAGGACTCTGTCTGACCTTGCAGAGGGAGAACTTCTACAGCTTCAGAAAGCGGAGACCTGCGATACCACCGAGACTGATTATTACAGGATCATATACAGCAAGACTGCCTCTCTCTTCGAGGCTGCGATGGTGTCTGCGGCGATTTCCGTGAGCGCTTCCGAGGAAAAGAAGAAGGCGGTCAGGAACTACGCCAGGATTCTTGGAACGGCTTTCCAGATCAAGGATGACATACTCGATTATGACGGAGACAGCCGGATAGGCAAGCCTATGGGCAATGACCTGAGGGAGCGCAAGATTACACTGCCTCTTCTCGGAGCTCTTGCAAATTCGGAAAAAGATGAGGAGAGGGAGGTCAGGAGGATGGTCTGCGAGATTGAACAACATCCTGAGCATCAGGAGGAAATAGTGAAATTTGTCCGTGAGCGCGGGGGCATTGCCTATGCCTGTTCAAAGCTTTCGGAATATGTGGAGAACGCCAAGATCCAGCTCAGGGCCCTCGGCGGCGGAGCTGACGTGGCAATGCTTGCCGATATAGCTGATTTCGTGTCAATGAGAAAGTCGTGAGGTTCGGGGATGTCATAGGCAACGCTGATGTGAAGCGGGCGCTTGTCGGCATGGCTGACAGCGGAAGAATCCCTCATGCCATGATTTTCCACGAGAATGAAGGCTGCGGGGGACTTGCCCTGGCATTGGCATTTTTCCAGTACCTCAACTGCAGGCATCACGACGCAGCCGACTCCTGCGGAGAATGTCCGGTCTGCAACCAGATAAGCAAGCTGATTTATCCGGACCTGCATTTCATATTCCCGGTATCAGGTGAAAAGGTTACTTCGGCCACCTTCCTGCCCCAATGGAGGGAACTTTTTGCGAAGAATCCCTTTTTCACCGAGAATGAGCTGTATGAGGCTCTGGGGATCGAGAAGAAGTCGTCCAACATTTCGGTTGCGGACGCCAGGAACATCCTGACGCAGTTGTCATTGTCCTCATTTTCAGAGGGATACAGGGCTGTGGTGGTCTGGCTGCCGGAGAAGATGCAGGCGGAGGCCTCCAACAGGCTGCTGAAGATTGTGGAGGAGCCGTCGGAGAAGACATTGTTCCTCTTCGTGACCCATTCTCCGGAGAGGGTGCTGAAGACGATTTCGTCCAGATGCCAGATGATACGGGTGCTGCCTGCGGCTGCGGATGAGATTGCCAGGGCGTTGCCAAGGTGGACCGGGATTGACGGGGAGGCGGCGAGATATGCGGCCGATTTCGCTTCCGGAAGTCTGGGCAATGCGATCCGGAGCCTTGACGAAAAGGACAGGGACGTGATGATGATGGACCTCTTCACTGCATTGATGGACAATGTTCTGGACCGCAATCTCCTGGGTGCGCTTGATGCCGGGGATGCCCTGGCGGCATTGGATTCGAGGGAGAAGCAGAAGGCATTCTGCAGATTTGCGGGAGACTGCGTGAGGAAGATTTACATGCTGCAGTCCGGCATGAAGGAGATTTCCGGAGTGAGGCCGGATGAGATGGAGTTTTTTTCCAATGCGGCAGAGCGTTGCGGGGAAGCTTTCTGCATCAGGGCGGAGGCGGCTCTCGGCAGGGCCCTCAGGATGGTGGAGCGGAATGTGAACCAGAAAATCGTGTTCACCAACCTTGTTGACAGGCTTTTTGTAAGCATTAAGTAAGATGTTAATATTCAATAATATATATGGATAACAATGAGAATATTCAGTTCGACTGCAGCCGTGGCTGTACTGTCACTCGGAATGAGAAGGACGAGCTGAATTGCACATATAGGCGGGGTTGCTGCAAGCTGGAGGATTACGACTGGCTTCAGGGCGTCACGCAGAACCAGTTCGCCGACATATTCGAAGTGCGGTTCAAGAATACCCGCAAGGGCTTCTATGTGAACGCTTCGAACCAGAGCATCAAGATGGGCGATATGGTCATTGTCGAGGCTCAGAGCGGCCACGACCTCGGAATAGTGACTCTGGAGGGCCCTCTCGTAGGCCGCCAGATGAGGTGCAAGGGCCTTGATCCCGAGACTGTGGAGCTGAAGAAGATCTACAGGAGGGCCAAGCAGCTCGACATCGAGAAATGGCAGGAGGCCATTGCCCGCGAGCAGGAGACCATGATAAGGGCCAGGCAGATCGCCGTTGAGCTCGGGCTTGAGATGAAAATCGGAGACGTGGAGTTCCAGGGCGACGGGACAAAGGCAATCTTCTACTACATTGCCGACGGCCGTGTTGACTTCAGGCAGCTCATCAAGGTATTCGCGGAGGAATTCCGCATCCGTATCGAGATGAAGCAGATCGGAGCACGCCAGGAGGCCGGTCTCATAGGCGGACTCGGTGTCTGCGGAAGGGAGCTTTGCTGTGCGAACTACATTACCAATTTCAAGTCCATCACCACGGCGGCAGCACGCTGTCAGGACCTCTCGCTGAACCCGCAGAAGCTTGCGGGCCAGTGCGGCAAGCTCAAGTGCTGCCTGAACTACGAGGTGGCCACCTATATGGATGCCCAGGCGAGATTGCCTAAAGTTTCGGAACCGCTTGATTTCGAGGATGGTCTGGCCTATCTGGTGAAGACCGACATATTGAGGGGCATAATGTATTTCTCATATGAGAAAGGCTCCCTGGCCAATATTTATCCTCTCGATGCCTCCGAGGTGAGGGAGATTATCAAGATGAACCGCAACGGCGTAAGGCCAGAGTCCCTGAAGACCGAGCCGGAGCCTGAGATACCTGAGTTCATCACCGCGGTCGGCGACGACAGCATCACCCGCTTTGATACCCCGAAACGCAAGAAGAACAGGAACGGACGCGGTGGCGGAAAGGGCCAGCAGCAGCGTCAGGGCGGCAGGAACAATGGCCGCGGACGCCAGAAGAATGGAGGGGCCAGACAGCCGGGAAAGGATGGGGAGGCCTAGTCACATAGCCGTTCTCGCTGTCCTTGCGGCAGTCCTGCTTTCATGCGCGGCACCTGTCTCTTCGGAGAAGTTCGTGAAAAGCGGAAGCCGGGATGCCATGGGGAGATATGTCTTCGAGGCGGATATGACGGACTCGCTGCATGCCTTTTCAATGGATCTGTATGTGGCCTTCAACTGCCCGGAGAAGGAGTTTTCCACATTTTCCAGGCTGCCTGTGAATGTGCTTTGGGTATCGCCGGAAGGCATTGCATATGAGGACAATATAATGCTTGCCGGAGAAATCGGAAGCAGGCCTTCCTCTTTCGGAAGGACAATGCGGGCGGCATACAGGAGCGGCATTGTGCCGTCCTCCTTCGGAATCTGGAAAGTGATGGTGTCGGTGCCGGCGGACTCGGTGCGCAGATACGGAATTACGGGATTGGGAATGAAATTGAAAAAGGAATAGCAATGGGACACGGAAAGTTGAAGAAATTCAGTGAGAATGAGACATTTGCCTGTCTCCTCCAGCCGGATTCGTCAGAGATTCTGGCCGGGAAGGAGCCGGGGGCTGCATTCTCGCATTCTCCATTGGTGCTGAAGGACCATCCTGTGAAGGGGAGGTGGAATGAGAGGATGTTCGGCGGAAGGTATTGCCCCATAGTCCTGGAACTTGGCTGCGGAAAGGGTGAATACACGGTTGACCTGGCCTTGCGCAATCCCGGAATGAACTATGTCGGAGTCGATATCAAGGGTGCCAGGATGTGGAAGGGAGCGAAGCAGGCAACCGAGGGCAATATTGTCAATGCCGCATTCCTCCGTACTAGAATCGAGTTCGTGGAGGCATTCTTCGCCCCGGGCGAGGTGTCGGAAATCTGGCTTACATTCTCGGACCCGCAGATGAAGAGCGAGAACAGCCGCCTTGTGAGCCCGATGTTCCTTGAGCGTTATCGCAAGTTCCTGAAACCGGGCGGAGTGGTGCATCTCAAGACCGACAGCACCTTCCTCTTCGAATATACCAAGGCTGTATGCTCTGCCAACGGACTGAAGGTATTGGCCTGTACCTCTGATCTTTATTCCGGGGACCGGGAGGCGATGAGGGAGTCGGCTCTCGCATCCGTATGCGGACCTGATGCAGTGGATGCTCTCTTTGAGGTCCAGACCTTCTATGAGAAGAATTTCCTGAAGCAGGGCTTCAAGATAAATTATATATCGTTCACAATCGACAGGGAGGGGGATTTTGTCTATCCCGACTTCGACGCCGCTTATTGGCGTGCCGCTGAGGCGCCGCGCTTCCTGCCGGGTCACCAGTTCTGATATGCCGGTAAAGAATCCATACAGTAATACCTTCATAGCGGATCTTCCTGAACCTGAGGAGATTGACATTAAGGCGACATTGGACTCCATCGAGGCCGGTGAGATTGACCTGATTTGTGTCCTCGGACCGACGGCTTCGGGGAAGACGAGGTATGCGGTCAGGCTCGCCCGGGAGCTGAACAGGTTGAGGGCTGAGGCGAAAGACGTCTCTGCAGCCTCGCCCGTCTGCCGTGCCGGGGCGGAGATTCTTTCGGGAGACTCCCGCCAGGTTTACCGTGGAATGGATATCGGTACGGGGAAGGATCTCTCTGAGTATGAGGAGATTCCATACCACCTGATCGATATTGTGGATGCCGGGATGAAGTTCGACCTCTACCAGTATCAGAAGGCTTTCGAGGAGGCTTACCGGGATGTGGTTTCCCGCGGCGGCATTCCGATTCTCTGTGGAGGGTCCGGCCTGTATCTGGAGGCTGCGACCTGCGGGTATGAGCTCCCGGATGTGCCGCAGAATCAGGAACTGCGGGCAGAGCTGGAAGGTAAGTCAATGGAGGAGCTTGCGGCAATGCTGGCATCATTGAAGCCGCTCCACAATACTACTGACATTGACACGAGGAAAAGGGCCATAAGGGCCATTGAAATAGCTCTTTATCAGCAGTCCCATCCTGTCACGAGGACCAGCTTCCTCCCGAAGAAGACTTTCTATATCGGCACTCTAGTGAGCCGCGAGGAGAGGAACCGAAGGATAGATGCGAGGCTGGATGCGAGGATTGGGGAAGGTCTCGTGGACGAGGTTCGCAGGCTGATTGACGGGGGAGTGAGGCCGGAGGACCTTATGTATTATGGCCTTGAGTACAAGTTCGTTACGCAGCACGTGCTGGGAATCCTCAGCCTCGATGAAATGAAGTTGCTCCTGTCCAATGCAATCCACCAGTTTGCAAAGCGCCAGATGACCTGGTTCCGCGGGATGGAGCGGAAAGGGATCAGGATACATTGGGTGGAGCCGTAAATTGAATGAAACTATGCCGAAAGCAAAGAGCAGAATACAGGTGAACAACAAGAGGGCCTCGTTTGACTACGAGTTCCTCGAGACCTATGAGGCGGGCATTGTCCTCGTGGGCACCGAAATCAAATCAATAAGGGCCGGAAGAGTCTCGATGACAGACGCTTTCTGCTATTTCGACCATGGCCAGCTCTATGTGAAGGGCATCAATATAGCCCTCTATACCTGGGGCTCCTGGGGTCAGCATGCCCCTCTCCGGGACAGGAAACTGCTTCTCCAGAAGCGCGAGCTGCGCCATCTCCAGACCAAGGTGAAGGAAAAGGGCCTCACCATAGTGGCGGTAAGGCTCTACATTGCCGACAACGGCTACGCCAAGCTTCACATTGCCCTGGCCAAGGGTAAGAAGGCCTACGACAAGCGGCAGTCCATCAAGGAAAAGGATCTGCGCAGGGAGATGGCCCGAGGGGAATGACTGGACAGTGAAAGGGGCTGGTCCGCATCACGGATCAGCCCCTGGCATTTCTTCATTTGAACAATTACAGCCCGAAAGCCTTCCTGACGTCATCCACGGCATCGAGGAGTTCCCATCCGAAGAACTGGAGCACTTTCTCCACCTCCTTTCCGTCGCGGATGAGCTTCACAGCCTTGCGGTAAGGCTTGCGCCCGAAATGTCCATAGGATGCGGTCGGCTCGTAGATCGGGTTCTTGAGATTGAATTTCTCAATGATCTTGGCAGGCCTGAGGTCGAAAATCTCTCCCACTTTCTCCGCGATGAAGGCGTCGTCCAGTTTCTTGCCTGAAGCATCGCAGGCAGCTGTGCCGTAAGTATCCACGAAAATGCTGACCGGCCGGGCCACACCGATTGCATAGGCCAGCTGGACCAGGATTTCGTCAGCCACGCCGGCAGCCACGAGATTCTTGGCAATGTAGCGTGCTGCATAAGCCGCGGACCGGTCCACCTTGGAAGGGTCCTTGCCCGAGAATGCTCCGCCGCCGTGCGCCCCTCTTCCGCCGTAGGTGTCCACGATAATCTTCCTGCCGGTGAGTCCGGTGTCGCCGTGAGGACCTCCGATCACGAACTTGCCTGTCGGATTGACATGAAGGATGAAGTCGGTGTCGAACAATGCGGCAGTCTTCTCAGGCAGCCTTTCAATGACTTTCGGCAGGAGTATTGTCCTGACGTCATTCTCGATCTTGTCGTGCATCGCCTTGTCCGTCCTTTCCTGGCCATATTGCCTTACAGCGTCCTCGTAGCTCATTTTTCCGAGTTCCGGAGCGGTGAACTCGTCGTGCTGGGTCGAAACCACGATGGTGTGGACGCGCACCGGTCTGTGGGCCTCATCATACTCTATGGTGAACTGGGACTTGGAATCCGGCCTGAGATAAGGCATGAGATCACGGCTCCTGTGGCGGATTTCCGCAAGCACTTCCAATGTAAGATGCGAAAGATAGAGCGGAAGCGGCATATACTCCTCGGTGTCCCTGCAGGCGTATCCGAACATCATTCCCTGGTCGCCGGCGCCCTGCTCCTCAGGGTCGGTGCGGACCACGCCCCTGTTGATGTCGGCACTCTGCTCGTGGATGGCGGAGAGCACTCCACAGGAGTTGCCGTCGAACATGTACGCCGCCTTGTCGTAGCCGATTTTATTGATGACCTCGCGCACCTTTGTCTGGATATCTACGTATGCGTGCTCGGACCTGACTTCGCCGCCGACCACCACCAGGCCGGTGCTGCAGAATGTCTCGCAGGCTACCTTGGCTTCCGGGTCCTGCCTGAGGAATTCGTCGAGGATTGCGTCCGAAATCTGGTCGGACACCTTGTCCGGATGTCCTTCAGATACTGATTCTGATGTAAATAAATAGTTCATTTCCAATGTTTTTTAACTCGTTGCCACAATGTGGCCTGTATCTTTTTCCCGGCTAGCCGGGCTATGGTCCATGCTTCCGCCTGCATGCCGCCGGGTACAGCAAAAAACGCCCCCGGGTGGAGACGTCACAAAACACAAAACATTGATATGAAAAACTGCCACGTAAATGGCATTGTCAACATTTTAGCATTTTTTAACGTGGTTGCAAGCAGGCAAATCTCTCCACTCAACACTGCAAATATACGGCTTTCCCTGCATATATCCAAATTTCTCCATCTATAAAATTGTTACGAAAACATTAAAAAGGGATAATCTTGTTAACTTTAATTGTTTTAGGCTTTTATAATTCTAACTATTCTTCTAACTTTGCACCAAATTAACATTAACAATCACCTTTATGAATTATTCATTCAAGCATCTAATTCTTGCCGGCATGGCAATGCTGGCAGGTACTTTAGCCTATGCGCAGGTGACCACGTCCTCACTCAGCGGACGTGTCACCGATGAAAAGGGACAGCCGGCTCTCGGCGCCGCTGTGGTAGCGACACACGAGCCGTCCGGTACTGTCTATGGAGCCGTTGTCAACGAGAACGGTCAGTACAACATCGTTGGTATGCGCGCGGGCGGACCTTACAAGATCGAGGTTTCATCCGTGGGTTATGCAAGCGTTGTCTACAAGGACGTGACAATTCAGCTCGCAGACGCCTACAAGCTCGACGCCGTCCTCAAGGAGTCCAATGAATTCCTCCAGGAAGTCGTTGTCGTCGGCACTGCGAAATCCAAGTTCAGCAGCGAGAAGACAGGTGCTGCCACCAACATTTCCAATGCCCAGATGACCGCTCTCCCGACAGTAAGCAGGAGCATTGAAGATGTCACCAGGCTCTCCCCTTACGGTGGAAATGGAATGAGCTTCGCAGGAACTGACGGACGTACCGCCAACTTCACTGTCGACGGTGCGAACTTCAATAACAACTTCGGTCTCAACGACGGTCTTCCAGGTGGAGGAAATCCTATCTCCCTTGACGCGATCGAGGAACTCCAGGTCGTGATTTCCCCTTACGATGTACGTCAGACCAACTTCATCGGCGGTGGTGTGAACGCCATCACCAAGTCCGGTACAAACACCTTCAAGGGAACCGCCTACGTTTATCACAAGAATGAGTATATGCGCGGTGACTATGTCGACGGACAGGCCGTTTCCGGCGCCCGTGACAAAGACCGCAACACTATCTACGGTCTCACCCTCGGTGGCCCGATCATCAAGAACAAGCTCTTCTTCTTCGTAAGTGCAGAGATGGCCAAGTCTCCTTCCGTAGCGGTACGCTGGAGAGCTTCCGAGAATGGAGTCGGCAGTGACATCAAGTATCTCTCATACTGCTCCGTAGCTGATATGGAGAGGGTTGCAGAGCACGTGAAGACAAAGTACGGCTACGATCCGGGTTCATTCACCGATTTCCCTGCAGACGAGAGCAACAAGAAGATCCTCGTCCGTCTCGACTGGAACATCAACGAGAAGAACCGTCTCGCAGTAAGGTACAATTACACCAACAACATCCAGTGGAATGCTCCTAACGCATCCTCTATGGACGGTGGCACCCGTTCCGCTTACGGACGTACCTCCCTGTACTCCATGGCCTTCTCCAACTCAATGTACTCTATCAATAACCTTGTACATTCAGTTTCGGTTGACTTGAACAGCAGAATCAACAACAACCTCTCCAACCAGTTCCTTGCGACATTCTCCAAGCTTGATGATGTCCGCGGAACCAACTCAAGCGAGTTCCCGTTCATTGATATCCAGGACGGTACCGGTACTAACACCCAGTACATGGCTCTCGGACTTGAGCTCTTCACCCACAACAATGCCGTTCACAACACTGTGTTCAATGTGAAGGACGACCTCGTTTACTACAAGGGTGACCACAAGCTCACGATGGGTCTCAACTACGAGTACCAGATGGCTGACAACGCCTATATGAGAAATGGTACAGGTTACTACAGATATGCGAGCGTTGACGATTTCATCAACGGAGAAGCTCCTGAGGTAGTCTGCCTCACCTATGGTTATGACGGAGAGACCAATCCTGCTGCACGCGTGCAGTTCCACAAGGCAGGTATCTATGCGCAGGACGAGTGGAATGCTACCGAGAGGTTCAAACTCACCTACGGCCTCCGTCTCGACGGCCTCTTCTTCTCGAATGCCGACCTTACGACCAACAATGCCATCAAGGCCATTGACTACTATGAGAATGACGGTTCGATCCGTCACATTGACACAGGCAAGTGGCCTGCTGCTCAGGTTTCCGTATCTCCTAGGATCGGTTTCAAATGGGATATCCTCGGTGACAAGAGCCTTGCTCTCCGCGGCGGTACCGGATTCTTCTCAGGACGTCTTCCGCTCGTGTTCTTCACCAATATGCCTACCAACTCCGGTATGGTTCAGTACCAGGCACAGCTCAATGAGAAGAACCTTGCCAACAAGGGTATTGAGGGCGGTATGAGCAACTTCGCAGGCGGCCTCGTGACAGATGCCGCCGGAAAGGCCACGACACAGGCCCTTCTCGACAAACTCATCAGTCTCGGTTACCCTTCAACTATCTCTCCTGACGAGGGTACAGTTCCTTCTTCAATCTCTGCCGTTGACCGCAAGTTCAAGATGCCTCAGGTATGGAAGACCTCTCTCGCATTGGACTACAACTTCCCGACCTCATTCCCATTCTCACTCTCAGTGGAGGGAATCTACAACAAGAAGATCAACGACGTTACCATTTCCGACTGGAGTATGCTCAATCCTGACGGATTCGCAAGATGGAGCGGGGCCGACAACCGTCCGATATTCCCTGAGACCTTCAGGACAGGTACCAAGGCATTCGTTCTCTCCAATACTCACAGGGGATACGGCTACTCGGCCAGCGTGACTATGAACATGAGCCCTTGCAAGGGTCTCAGCATCATGGCGGCTTACACCCATACTGTTTCCAAGGAGGTGACCGGTATGCCAGGTTCTGCTGCAGAGTCAGCATTCACATACGTTCCTTCCGCAGCAGGACCTAACAGGCTCAAGCTCCACAACTCCCAGTATGTTACTCCGGACCGCTTCATCGCATCACTCACACATCATGACAAGTGCGGCAACCACTTCAGCTTCATTTATGAGACCTGGAGGGGAGGAGCCAACTACTCCTATATGCTCGCAAACGATATGAATGGTGATGGCTACAGCTATGACGCTCTCTATATCCCGACAGACAAGGAAGTTGCCGACGGCCAGTTCAGATTCGTTTCTGACAGTGACCGCGACCGCTTCATGGACTATGTCCACAATGACAAGTACCTGAGCAAGCATCAGGGCAGCTATGCCGAGGGCTACAGCGTATATTCTCCTTGGGTTCACAGGGTTGACTTCGGTTACAAGCACGACTTCAAGATCAGGATCGGCAAGACTGTCAACACTCTCCAGCTCAGCGTCGATATGAAGAACGTTCTGAACCTCTTCAACTCAAGGTGGGGCGTAAGCAAGTATATGAATTCCAAACTCAACTCCGGACGTATCCTCAAGTATGAGAGCACTGACGCAGAGGGCTATCCTGTTTTCTCTACTCCTTCGGCAGTCAGCGGAAACACCCAGACTTGGTCTTACAGCTACACCATCGGACAGTGCTGGTATGCGTCAGTGGGTATAAAGTATATGTTCAACTAATTTGAATCCAGAAGAATATGAAACTTAAATATTTACTTTCAGCCCTGATTGCATCCGCATTCGTGTTTGCCGGATGTGAGGATGAGAGCAAGGTGAATGAAGGTTTCGACAACGTCAAGGTGTCGGACACATTCCTCTCCATCCCTGAAGAAGGCGGCTCCGTAACCCTCACGGTAAAGGCAGATGAGGACTGGTACCTCGTTCAGAATGAGAACTGGCCTGAGAAGGTCACCTTCAACAAGGATGCAGACGGTAAGACCATCAAGGCAAAGCACGACGTTTTCGGCAATCTTGTCAACGAGGCGGCTGACATTAAGGAAAAGACAGCTGCCTGGCTTGCCGCAGACAAACTTCAGGGCGGTGCAGGTGAGACTGCCATTACTTTCTCAGCCGAGGCTACAAGCGGCGGCCGTGAGTTCGAACTTACTCTTGTTTGCGGTAACAACAGGCAGTTCATCAGGGTCCGTCAGGGTTCTCTTGAGGCTGTATCCGCAACCTGCAAGGACGTGATAGACGGTCCTGACGGAAAGACCTATAAGGTAAAGGGCGTATGTACCGCTATTGCCGAAACTACCTATGGCAACTGGTATCTCAACGATGGCACAGGCGAGGTGTACATCTATGGTACTCTCGACGCTGACGGTGCAAAGAAGAACTTCACCAGCCTTGGTATTGAGGTAGGTGACGTGGTCGAGGTTTCCGGTCCGAAGACTACCTATGGAACCACTATCGAACTTGTCGATGTTACAGTCCTCAGCATCAAGAAGTCTCTTGCGAAGGTAATCACAGAGAGCAAGACATTCCCTAAGACTGCAGGTGAGTTCGAGGTGAAGGTTGCCCACAAGGGCGGCAACTTCGATGCTTCCGTTCCAGCTGACATGAAGTCCTGGATTGCAATTTCCCAGATCAAGACCAAAAAGGGTGTGCCGAGCAAACTCGAGCCTGTCCCTGCTGACACTGCTGTCGTATCCGTAAGTATTGCTGCCAACGAGGCAGGCGACCGTACAGGCAAGATCAACTTCGCTTCCGGTTCTTCCGAGGTTTACTATGAGTTCACTCAGGAAGGTGCGATTATTGACGCCTCAATCGCTGAGTTCCTCGCAGCAGAGGAAGGCCAGACACAGTACCGTGTGACGGGTGTGATTAAGAGCATCTCCGCAAGCAGCAAATACCATAATGCCGATATTACCGTGGTAAGCACTACCGGTGATGAGCTTCTCCTCTACCGTACGGTTTCATCCGAGGGCAATATCGAGGACCTTGGTCTCACTGTTCGTGACATAGTCACCGTTGTCGGCAAGAGGAGTTCTCACAATGGTGTTCCTCAGATGGCCCAGGGCGGAGTCTTGGAGTCCTATGAGCACTACGAGGGCAAGTCGATACCTGAGTTCCTCGCTCTTACCACCAGCGACACCAATCTTTACACTGTATATGGCAAGATTGTAGAAGTGAAGGATCTCAGCGAGTCTTACAACAATGTCAGCCTCACCATTGAGGATGAGGAAGGCAATCAGCTCTATATCTATAGATGCAAGGCTTACGATGGAATCAATGTCGCTACTGTAAATCCTGAGGTGGGTGGCTATGTAGCTGTCTGCGGCAAGTATGGTGAGTACAAGGGTGCCAAGCAGATGGCTTCCGGCGGCCTTATCCTCAATTATTACAAGCCGGAACCTGGCACTGATCCGGACCCGGAACCTGGTACTGACCCGGAGCCATCAGCTGCCATTGATTTCCTCCTTGATTCTTCGCTCGGCCTTGAAAATGCAGCAGAAGTGACATCATTAACCACTGACGGTATAACGGTCGCCTTTGACAAGGGAACTAATTCAAATGCTCCGAAGTACTATTCTTCAGGTGATGCTGTAAGAGTTTACGGCGGAAGTACAGTTACTGTATCCGGTGCAGAGATGTCGAAGATTGAGCTTACTTTCGGTGCTAACGACGGTTCCAATGAAATCACTGTTGATAATGGCACTTATGCCGATGGCAAATGGGAAGGAAGTGCATCTTCTGTGACTTTCACAGTAGGCGGTACATCCGGAAACAGAAGATTTGCCAAGATTTCCGTTACCAAGAAATAATTATCTTCATTACTCATAGCTTTAAGAGACCGCCCCGGCCGGGGCGGTCTCTTTGCTGTTCGCCCAGCACGAACGTACTCTAACGGGCGCAAATCCCCAAACCGCCCTGAT
>OBLI01000689.1_pt1 | contig 35254 bp, 65 predicted proteins | sample 1519701 | NCBI WGS metagenome assembly OBLI01 (sample SAMEA3663005, study PRJEB22513) | pig gut metagenome | biome: pig gut; feature: pig-associated habitat; material: faeces | place: France | collected 2012 | reverse complement strand
AAAAATGTTAGAAAAATATCCTAATATTCATTGTTATGATGATGAAGATAAATAAAATTATTATAATAAAAGGAGATTAAAATAATGAAGAATTTTTTAGATACTGTAATGTTTATCTTTTCTACAATTGGTACTTTTATTTTTATCGTTTTCCTTGGAGCATATTTTAATTGTGATTCAATTGAATTTGCTACTAGTTCTTTTGGATTTCTAGTTATTATGGCTCTTTCCTTTTTTATTAATCTTATTATGTATTATTTTAGTAATAAATACGATGATTAATTACAAAAAAAATACTTGACAATTATTGAATGAAGTGGTAATATATAGTTAAGAAAAAAAAGGAAAGGAGTTATAAATATGGAGAATTTCGATTTTGACCATAAGTACATCTATTATCTTTGGTGCTCCGAGACTATGGGAACACCTGTATTCGGAAAGGTTAAAATTATCGGTAAACTGTCTGGCACTAGTAATGGAAAACCTTTTGTGGAATATAGAGCAGAACGTAGCATGAAGGTTTCTTGCTTTAATTCTATTAATTATTTCGAGGATAAATATTATAATAAGTGGTTTGATATTTCTAATCCAGAAGATGTAGATAGAGAAATTAATCAAATTTATTATTCTCTAAATAAAGAGGATATCGAAAAAGAATATACCAAGGCTTATAATGAATGGGGAAAAGCAATCCGTGATAAAATTTCAGAAGCAAATAAAATGCTTAATGACTTGATTGGCGGATATAATAAGTTCTTTGAAGATTACAATGCAGAAGATTAAGTGAATTAAAGGAGTAAAATTATGGGAGAACATAAACATAATCAGACTGCTATTGATGCTAAGAATGGTTTGCTTCCTCCTAAAAATAAACCTAAGCTATCTAAAAGACAGCAAGATGCTTTAATCCGTAAGCGTATTCAAAATATGACTGGTCTACCAGATTTGGTTAGAGCTATGGGTGGAGAGTATTTTTATGTTTAATTTAATTTAAATTAAGGAGTTTTAATACTATGTTTGGAATTAGAGATATTAATTCAAAAAAATATAAGCTGGTTAATCGTCTGGCAGAATCTACTATTACTCAAACTAATAACGATGAAAATACTCCTGCTACTAACTCTCCTGAACTTGAGCCTAAGCCTGAAAAGGAATGGATTTGGGTAAAGGGATACAAGGGCTTTAATGAACAGTGGGTTGATGGTAAACTAGAGCTTACTGGTAGAAATAGTTTTGTTTATAATCAAGATGGAGAAACTTCTATCAAGGAAACAGAGGATGAAAACGAACTAAAAGAATGTTATACTGGATTGCATTTCTGCACTAAGTTAGTAAATGTATTTGGTTTTTATCCTCCTACTTTTAATCGAATTCTTGAAGGTGATATTTATGGTTACACCAATATAATTGGTTTCTATAATACTGTTTTTGCAGAAATTGAAGCAGAAGTAGAAAAAGATTATTATGAGAAACATAAATACTGTGAAAAGCTTGTTGCAAGAAAAATTAGAATTACTAGAATTCTAAATAATGAAGAAGTTTTTGAAAACCTCGAAGGTAAATATAGTTGTGATAACTATAATATCGAAACATTTAAGGAATTTAATTATATTAAAAACGCTTTACATGAGTATACTGTAAATAATCCTGCTATCCTTGAGAGTGATAGCTTGGCATTGAGCAGATACATTGGTGGAGTCGCTAAGGAACTAATTAAGAAAAGAAAAGCTTCTAATGTCAATATCCTAATTGAGCATGGCTATTCTCCTACTTTTGCTAGAATTATTATGGATAAGTATGACAAAGCTTTTAATGACGCTATTGCCTATGCAGATGAAGGTTTAAGTCCTGATATGAGAGCTTATTTAATTGTAAGTTCTCAGGGAAATAAACAAAAATAATAAATTAAGTAAAATAAATACCCAAGGGTTGATTTTATATTAGATTTATAATTTCCAATTCTTGGGTATTTTTTGGATAGAGTTTTTCCAGTTGTTTCCAAAAAATAGAGGTTAAAATTACCAGTTATTTCCAAATTTTTGGCTCTAAAATTACCAGTTATTTCCAAAAATTAAACTCGAAAATTTCCAATTACTTCCAATTTTATGTCCTCAAAATTTCCAATTCTTACCAATTATTTTTCCAAATCTTACCAAATTACAGACATCGTTAAAAACCTAACTAAGTCCAAAAAATCCATTTTTCGTAACTTTTTGGACCAAAATGACCTTTAAATTTTTACCCCTCATTTTTTGCTTGTAGTCCAAAGGTTGGACTATAAACTCTACATCCCTACAGCCCCAACAGTTTGCGGGTTTATAGTTCAACCTTTGGACTATACATTTTTGGGCAAAACATAAAAAATTTTTCATTTTTTCAAAATCCGCAATCCTTACAGCCCCAATGAATACAAGGTTTGTAGTCCAACCTTTGGACTACAAGATTTCGTAACTTTTTTGGGTAGTTAAATTTTCCATTTTTCTTATAGTTCAACCTTTGGACTATAAACCCTGAAAACCTTGCGGCTCTAAGCGTTGAGGTCTTATGGTTCAACCTCTGGACTATAAGCCACCAATCCATTGCGACTCTAAGGCTACAGGGTTTATAGTTCAACCTTTGGACTACAAAATCAAAAAATGCAAAATTTGCAACTTTTTCGCTGTAGTTCAATATCTGGACTACAAGATTTCCCTTATTTTTAAAGGAAAAAACCGATTGACAAATTTTTAACCTATTTTTGTAGTCCATTTTTGGTTTTTTGTAGTCCAATGTTCGTGATTCAAGTGTGATTTTTTAAGGGTGCTTTTCTCTTATGAGATATGACGATTCCCGTGATTCACGCCCTTTTCTAAAGAAATATATAAATAAATAACCTTAAAGAAATATATTTAAAATCAACACCGGGTTTCCTTCGGAAATTTTTCTGAGTGGAAATTTTAAAATTGAATTTTTGGAAATTTGAAATTTGGAATTTTTCGTGAGTGAAAAAATCTGAAAGATGAAAAATTCTGAATTTGAATTTTTTAGATTTTGAGTTGTAAGAAAAAAATTAAAATTAAAAATTAAAATTATAATTCCACATCTGTCTACTGAATAGGCAAAATGTAATTACTATCATAACTACTATTGCTATTACACTATATGGGGGTGACACTACAGGTTCTAACTTCGCTACGCTCGTTACAACCTAAGTGTCACATCTCCCCTGAGTAGAAAAATAAAAATAAAATGAATAAAATAGAGTAGAAAAACAAATGTAGAAAAATAAATTTGAAAAAACTATTGACATCCACTTAATTATATGGTACACTACCAGTATGAATCGGAGCCTTGGCTCCGCCAAGAATAGGTGTGCTATAAATATTTCAGGAAAAGAGGTATGGATATAACTTATGTCTCCTAAGAAAAATACAAGTAAAGCGAAGCCTCGGCTACGCCAAGAATCAGTTAATGTCAATATCTCTTCTCAAAAAGATGTTGATGCTTATGTACAGTTCTGTGACTCCTTGAACGGTATCACAAATAAAAATAAATTAAAAAAGGGAAAGAAAATTGAACGTCCTTATTTTAAAGTATATAAAGGTATCTTTAATTATGACTTATCAGAAAATGCTGTTATCCTATACTCAGTCATTAGAAATTTAATCCAGATTGATTACATGAAGAAAACAGATAATGCTCCTGAATTGGACTCTAACGGTAACTCTAGATTGGTAGGTTGGAAGAAATCTTTAAGTTATGATGTGTTAAAAAATTGGAGTGGTATTTCTTCTAATACTACTATGATTAATAAACTGAAAGAATTATCCGATGCTGGATTTATTTCTTATAAAAGAGTTGGTGGTAAATCTAATAATGAGTTTACTCTACTGAAAGATATGGCTACTTATCAACAAGAAGAAATTGACGCTATTGAAAAGTATATGGAAGAACATACTGGATTGGAGAGTGAAGATGATGATTTCGACTGGTAATCAAGATTCCCAGATGTTTTTGACTGGTGAAGATAATAAATATATTGAATTTAAGTATGCTCCTTCTGACTTTGAAATTGGAGTATATCACAATAAAGAAACAAAAACAGATACATATTATCATCTTTTGGATTTAGATAAAATTGTAATATTTATTAAAAAAGAATTTCAACCTTATGACGAAAATAAAACAGTTATTGAGGTAGAGTTAAAAGTATATAATAAAGAATTAAATACTATTAATAATTATTACATAAATTCTGTGGATGAACCTAGACTAGAAGAAATGATTCAGGGCCTAAAAAATTATGGTTTTACAATGTCTGAGGGTTCAGTTGAGGAATGTTATTATAATTACCTTGGTACTAATTTGTTGGGTAAGTTTATTTGGGAGAAGTACGAAAGAAAAAATTGAAGGAAACTTAAATGAGTCGTAAGTTAAGAGAATTAAAAAATAAAGGGCAGCTTCAAAAAGTAGAACTGTTCCCAGAATTGAAATGGTATCATAAATTATGGAATAAGATTATTGTTAGGGTTGTCAATGCTAAAGATTAGATTAAAAGAAAAGTTGAGGAGTAATACATATGAAATTGATTTATACATGTGATAATGTAAATGGTAAAGATGTTGTCCCTTATACTGGTGTTGCTGAGATTAATCAAATTATCGGTAAGCCTACTACTATTATCGGAGAAGCTAATTATGGAATGGTTTATAGAATTTCTGTTCCTCTTAATACTCAGTATGTTAATAAGAGTGGTATTAGCTTTACTTCTAGTGAAGGTAGTAGAATGACTTATGCTAAACCATATACAGATTTAATTAAAATAACAGAAGTTATTGAGTGGAAATGTTATATGAGTTTCTACGACAAATTAGTTGATGTTATTAATGATGATATATTCGCTAATAAAGATTGGTGTAAAAAAGTTGATGGTGAATTGGTAATTGATATTAGAGATAGTGTTTACGAACCTTGGCATTATGAGAATTGGTATGCTAATAAAAAATATGCTAATGGAGAACGTAAGGAATATAGACCTAAGAGATGTAGTATTAAAACTATTATAAGTAACATTGATGAATAAAAGGGAAAGGAGATATTTATATTATGATGAAAGTTTATAATGATAATATTAAACCTGAGTTTATAAGTTTTGGCAAGATTGCTATTGGTGATACTTTTGCTTTCGAAGGTGCAAATGGCGTCCATGTATATATTAAAACTGCTCATGTTCGTAATAATGAGTTTAATAATTGTATCTGTTTAAGTGATGGTGGAATTGCTGGTTTTAATGCTGAGGACCCCGTAAGATTAATTGATTGCGAACTTCATTGGAAGTTTAAGGGTACAGATAAATGTGAGGAATGAGAGGGATAAAAGTATGATTGAAATTTTAAAACAAAAATATAATTATTACTGGGTGAAATCGGAGCCTTGGCTCCGCCAAGAATATGCTGATGTAAATATTGGAGATACTTTTGTTGATGATAGTGGAAATGTTTATGTCAAAATTCCTTGGGCAGTTTATGTAGAAAATAAAACAATAGGAAATAAAGAATTTAGTATAGAGGAAAAAGATTGTAACTGCGTGTCTTTAAAAGATGGTAGCCTACAAAAGTTTTTGGATAATTCAAAAGTATATCTTATTGATTGTCAAATGAAATGGGATTATAGGAAAGAGTGAGAAAGGAAATACATATGACATTAATTGAAGAAGATATTAAGACAATTATTAATTTTACTGACCCAGAGGATATTAAGATTGGTGAAATGTTTATTATTGATAATACTGTTTTTATGAAAGTTAGAAACAAGACTAATACTATTTCTTATGTCGATTTAAGTTCTGGCGAGGAATACTTTGAGTATGAAGTTATGCAGTCTTTTAAAGGATGGAAGAAAGCTCAGAAAGCTGAGGGAGAATTAAAGTGGCGGAAAGTGTGAAGAATAAGGATTAAGGAGAATAGAATAATATGGTACTTATTTATAAATGTGTTGAAGATAACGGAGAAGTATTGCGTACTCCTGAAATTAGAGTGAGCCAAATTAAGGAGATACGTTTTTATGATTACGAAAAAAGTGATGAAAATAAGTATGAACTGTTTGCTATCATAAGTGAAGAAATTGTGAGAAAAAGCGACAGTTGTAATGAACAAAATAAAATGTTTGTTGTAAGAAAGTATGCCTGTTGTGATTGCAATAGAAGCGTTATGGAAGAAATTCTAAAGTTGATTGATAGAGTAGATGGACTTAGCGGATATAACAATGGAAATGGTACTGACGATATTGTTATCAATCTAAATGCTACTGATTATGCTGATTTGGGATTTGGTAGCTATTCTGATGAATTAGATAATTTCGATAGATTTGGTGGAAATAAAGGAATCGAATGTATATGTGGATATGATGTGAGAGAACTGGATGTGTGTGGAAAAGTACTATAAGGATGAATATAATGTATATTTATGTATATTATAATAATAGTAATGATTACTATTAAGAGAATCATATTGTATTTCCTTATAATTAGATAGTGTTTGCAGGATTTCTTGCATTAAAATATGTATATTTATATGAATATGAATTTTTCCTTGCAAAATAAGGGAAAAATGGGTTTTCGATGGCACGGTCCCGAAATTTACGTTATTTTACTACGAAATCGACCTCCGGGGTGGCATTTGCAACACTTTTGTTTCACGTGAAACATTGTATTGTTGCATTTGCAACAGTTAGTCTTTAATATTATTAAACTCAACTTTAACATTATTAAAATTTGTTGCATTTGCAACACCTGTGAATAACTTTGTGGAAAAAGTGGAAAACTTCTTATAAAATTAATTCTAAAAATTCCAAAAAACTTCTAAATAATTTTCAAAAACTACTTGACAAGCCCATTCCCATATGATATACTACAGCTACAGTCAAACGAGACATTAACTTTAAACATAAAACAAAACCTATAATAATTTAAAACAGGAAGGAATGAAACAATATAAAATGATTAAGGTAACTCTTGAACTTGATTATCCTAATTTTCAAGAAGCGAATGAAAAAGACCAGCATCTATCTTCTTTGATTTCGTCAGATAAGTGCATCAACTTTGAACGTAAGGAAGAAGTGCCTAGTGTAAAAGAGTTCATGGCACTTAAGAACAATAAGTTTAAGGAACTATTTGCGAATATGGAGATTGACCCCGATAATGCAGAACCCACGATGAAGAAAGCTATTGAACAGATGGCGTATGAGTGGACTGCAAATAATTATTATTATCATTATTCTAAGGTAGGTAAGAGTAGTAATAATTCCACTACTAAGTATTAAAAAATATTTTTAAAAAACCTCAAATAAATTTCAAAAAAGGTATTGACAAGCACCTCCTAATGTGTTAATATAAAAGAGAAGCAAGGGACAAACCCGTTGAGGTCACTGTCCCGAAGCTCTCTAAAAGTTGGCACAAGTTTTTAAAAATAATTTTTAAGAAATTTCAAAAAAGTACTTGACAAGTTAATCAATCTATGATATACTTAGTACATAAGGTTGAGGGAGCTAAAAAGTTCCCTAACAAATGGATGGGTCATACAGCGGTCTAGTATGGGCGACTTATAATCGCTTCACGGAAAAATGGGTTCAAATCCCCCTCCATCCACCAAAGAGTTTGGTAATCTCTATCATACAAAATTACCTGACTTAATCCAAAGTTCAAAAAGAACAAAGGTGACTTCTGAACAATAAGTTCAGTGACTTTAGATAGTAGGTAATACCTTCTAGAGTTTCAAAAAGAAACTATTTAAAAACTATTTTAAATTTGTTAATCCTGTGAGAAGATTTTTACAAACACTCCTCAATTTATTTTAGTTTATTTTATCTTTCTTTTTGCACCAAGCCACTTCTTCCGGCTGTTCCTCGTAAAAATCCCTCACATGATGATAATACGTTCGATGATAGACACCTACAGCAACTTTATTAGACGAATGGTGAAATTGGTAAACACATTAGATTTATACTCTAACTATAGAGGTTCGATTCCTCTTTTGTCTGCAAATTTTGTGTGTCTAGTTAATATGCTTGTGTAGCTCAGTTGGTAGAGCAAACGGCTTTTAATCGTTTGGTCAAGAGTTCGAGTCTCTTCACAGGCACCACACTCCTTTAATGGGAGCTATTCATATCATTAGGCTCTAACAGCAAAATTTAAAACATTATATTAGGGATATAAGTAAGTTTTAATGAGCCTAGTAAATAATAAAATTAAATATGGTGGCATGGCTCAGTTGGTAGGGCAACAGACTGTTAATCTGTGGGTCGTAGGTTCAAGTCCTACTGCCACCGCCAATTTTAACAATGTAGATTCTTTAATTTTCAAAATTGAATATAGACGCTAACAGCAAATTTACAAGATTAGATAAAAAAGATTAGATAAAATTTTCTTAATAGTATATATAATCACTTCGAATTTGTTTAGTTTTCATAGGTTTTCATATATAGGTTCTCCTTTGTAAGGTGCATGGATTTGGTAGTCTTTATTTCAAAGACGGCGATTGCTGGATTGGTTGATACATAAATTTAAAGCGTCTAGCTCCTTTCTTATAAGGATAAATAGTAACCAATAAAATAGTAACAAATAAAATTAAATAATAACAAAATAAAATTATAATTAAAAAATGAGGTGAAATACATAAATGAAGTTAAGTAACATTGGTGAAGTCAATGATTTCCTAGAAGTTGTAAACAGATGTGAAGGAGACGTATGGCTTCAAAGTGCAGAAGGGGACAAGATTAATCTAAAGTCTTCTCTAAGTCAATATGTAGCTGTTGCAGAGCTAATTAAAGATGAAGGGAATAATTTAGAGCTATATTGTTCCAAGCCAAGTGATGAAGCTAAGTTCTTCGTGTTGTTTAGTGAGCACCCGAATATTACTTGAGTGCGAACTATACAAAATAATAAATTAAATTAATTCATTTTAAATGTGGATTGACACACAAAGGTAGTTAGTTATATACGTGTCCCCGTATTTTATTATAAATAATGTTAATTTAATATCCTCTATGGAAGTCCTCTTATAAAGAGTTGAGCAACCTAAATGTAGAGAATGTGATAGGACAGTGAGAAAGTCCGCTTTGGTTGACATATGGTATTAAAAAAGTCTTGACATATAGAAGACCTTGTGATATACTTAAGCTATAAATCAAGAGTTATAAATTAAGTATTAAGCAAGATATGAAGAGATACATGATATAATAAAGGCTAACGAACCTTGGGCTAGCAATAAAATGATTTAATTTAGTTATACTGTGCCTTTGGGGTACAGTTATGCAGGTGTAGCACAATGGTCAGGGCACCAGCCTTCCAAGCTGGGGATGCGAGTTCGATTCTCGTCACCTGCTCCATATGCTTCTATAGTTTAAAGGTAGAACAATTGATTTGTAATCAATTAGTGTTGGTTCGATTCCGACTGGAAGCTCCAACAATATTCCGCTGATGATATTATCAAGACGGTATGTTGTAATCTCAATCGTTATAGACGCTAACAGCAAATATTACATATAATACTGCCATTTTTTTAGTATGAAAACAAAGCGTCTAGTCATTTATTAAAAAATAAATATTGCGGGGAGGACAAGCGGTTAAGTCACGGGTCCCATAAACCTTGAAGAGCAGGTCCGACTCCTGCCCCCGCAACCAATATGGTCTCATAGGCAAGCGGTCAAGCCACCTGACCTTCACTCAGGAGACACCAGTTCAACTCTGGTTGAGACTACCAATAAATTACTCTAAAATTAAATATAGAAAAATAATCAAAAGAATTAAAATTAATTCTAAAACAATCAAAATTAATTCAAAAGAAATTAATATTAATTATTTAATATTGATTATAAAAGCACAAAATTAAAAGTAAAAACAAAAAAGCAAGACAAAAAATTAAGACTAAAAATTAAGACGAAAAGGAGAAATTAAAAATTATGTGTAAGAATGATTGTTGTAATGGTGATACTCAGCCCCGGCAGGACGGACTAAGCTTTAGCTACTATCCTCAAGCTGGTGTAGTAAAGGCAAAGCTAAATGGTGTAGAGTGGAATGTAATGACTGCTATCCATAAGCTATGCCGTAATCATAGCAAGTTCCTAAACTGTTACCCTGATGATGAACTATTCATGTCTGACCAGTTCTTTGGTAAGTCCCGTGCTAATCAGAAGATGGGTGATACATATAACCAGACTTGCGGTGAGAACCTAGCACGTGAGCGTTGCATGGCTAAGTATCATAAGAATTTTGATTCCCGTATGCGTCTATTCCTAGAGGATGTACGTACTCTACTAGGTGCTGTTGAGCATTACTGTGATGTAGTAGGTATTGATTACTCTGAGGTTGAGAGCGTTGAGAAGATTCGTGCCAAGCGTTTCAATAATACCTAACGGGAAGAATAATTAATATAGATTTATTTGATTACAATTTAATAGGGGTCTAATATAGGCCCCTATTTTATATACGGGTATAGCCAAGCGGTAAGGCAAGGGACTTTGACTCCCTGATGCGAAGGTTCGAATCCTTCTACCCGTGCCATTAACTTAAAAATATTTTTTAACTTTTTTCAAAAAAGTACTTGACAAATGATTCAATCTGTGGTTTAATTAACTTAACGAAATGAATGAATCAAAAAAAACAACAAATAAATTTAAACGACTCTAACAGCAACATTACATAACATCAGACCGTTAATCTGAAAAAGTTAAAAGAGTCTAGAAAGGAAAATTAAAATGAAGAACACTAATAATCGTACTGGTCGTAAGACTAACTCTTCTAAGCCTTGGGCACCTAAGCCCGAAGTTCAGAAGAAGCAGAAGTCTCCCTATAACTATGGTGGAGATTCCTCTGCTTACAAAATTGCACCTAATGTAAAGGTCCCTGCTAATGCTCGTAAGACCAAGAATGGTAAGACCTTTATGCAGAACCTTGAGCAGACTTGGGATAATACTTATAATTATTCCAACCTAACTCGCACTGAGAATGGTGCATGGGGTTATAAGTCCACTGGTAATAAGCTACTGGACCTAAACTTCGCTGTGGCTTCTCTACGTGGTAAGACCGATAAGGAAATCTATACCAAGTTCCGTGAAGCTTTCAATGAGTATCCTATCTATGCTATGCGTTGGCTAGCTTATGCTTCCGATGTTCGTGAGGGACTTGGTGAGCGTAATCTATTCCGTGTATGCATTGTTGACCTAGCTAAGAATGGTCAGCATGAGCTAGTGAAGAAGATTATTCCCATGATTCCTGAGTATTCTCGTTGGGATAATCTGTGGCCTCTGCTAAATGTTAAGGCTACTTCTACTGCGGTTCTAAAGCTAGTTAAGTCTCAAATGACTAAGGATAATGCCAATTATCTAGCAGGGAAGTCTGTTTCTCTAATGGCTAAGTGGCTACCTTCTGAGAATACTAGCTCTGCACAGACCCGTAAGTATGCTGGTATTATCATGAAGTATCTAAAGATGTCTCCTAAGCAGTATCGTCAGTGGCTATCCAAGATGCGTAAGTACATTGACGTTGTAGAGCGTAAGATGTCTTCTGATAACTGGCAAGCCATTGATTATGAAGCTGTCCCTTCTCGTGCTAACCTTATCTATAATAAGGCTTTCCTAAAGCATGACTATGAGCGCAGAAATGCTTATCTATCTGCTCTAACCAAGGGCGAAGCTAAGATTAACTCTTCTGTTGCTTTCCCTCATGACATTGTTGCTAAGTACTGTTTCAGTTATTATAGTGCTCCTCGCAACATTGACCCTGCACTAGAAGCAATGTGGAAGTCTCTACCCGATATGGTAAAGGGCAACGGAAGCACTCTAGTAGTTGCTGATGGTTCTGGCTCTATGAGTTGTCCTGTTGGTGGAACCCGTGTAACTGCCCGTAACGTAGCTGATGCTCTAGCAATTTACTTCGCAGAACGTTGCTCTGGTGAGTTTAAGAATAAGTACATTACTTTCTCTTCTCGTCCCCAGCTAGTAAATCTAGGTAATGGTTCTCTAATGAGAAAGCTACAGATTGCACACCAGCATAACGAGGTAGCCAATACCAATATTGAAGCTGTGTTTAATCTAATTCTACAGACTGCGATTGAGAATGACATGACTCAGGATGATATGCCCCAGAACATTCTAATTATCTCTGACATGGAGTTCGATGGCTGTGTTGAGATGGGTACTCCTCCTCGTAGAAACGATTATGGTTGGAGTTATGGTACTGGTAAGCGAGTTAACAAGACTCTATTCCAAACCATGGCACAGCGTTACGAAGCTGAGGGCTACAAGCTACCCCGTCTAGTTTTCTGGAATGTTAACTCCCGTACTGGAACCATTCCTGTAAAGCAGAATGACATGGGTGTAGCACTAGTCTCTGGTTTCTCTGTAAACATCTGCAAGATGGTAATGAGTGGCAAGACTGACCCGTTTGATTGCCTACTTGAAGCCATTAATGTTCCTCGCTACGATGTAGTTGAACAGGCAGTTGTAGAGGTTATGGAGAATCGTGGCCTGTAATAACTAAGCTCCCTTTCTTTTAATAAGAATAATATATAAGCCAAAAAACCTTAAGGGTGAGGTTCTTGTATGAAGTGAATGCAAGTTTTGTAACCCTTGAATATGCTAGCGTAGCCCAAAGGCAGGAGGCAAACGACTCAAAATCGTTACAGTGTCAGTTCGAATCTGACCGCTAGTACCATCGTCCATAGGAAATATTATAGGCACACACAGCAACTTATAATAAATTTAATCATAATATTTGGGATATTAGAAGATGAATTTTATTGTGCCTAGTTAATAAATCTTGAATCAGTTAAATATGGGCGTGTACTCGAATGGCACAGAGAACAAACTTAAAATTTGTCGGCTTAATTGCTTACAGGTTCGAATCCTGCCACGCCTACCATTACCACACTTCCTAAATAACAAAGACGCTTACAGCAATAATTTACATAGAATCATAGTACTGCTAATACTAAAAAGATATATGAATGCGTCTTGAATACATGACATGTGGATATGAAGTGGATGGTATACATATGATGGGAGTGTATACCTAGGTACACAAAAGGGTACAAAATCGAGCATTAATTTAGACACTTACAGCAATTTTAAAAAATTGGATGATTAATTTTTACTTGAAAAAAATTATAAATGGTTCGAATCCATTGACTCTTGAATAAGGAGTATAAACTAAGTGTCTAGTTTATATTTTAAAATGTCAAAAGTGAATGTAAAGTGAATGTGATGATAATATTCCATATGTAAAAAGTAGCTTGAGCGTGATGAACTCAGGCTACTTTTATTTTTTCTCTATGTTTTTCTCTATGTTTTTGTATTTAATTTATAAAATATTGCTTGACAACCCTTTACTTTTATGGTATACTTAACTTAACAAGAAAGGAGTTGTAATTTATGGGACAAACTAAAACAAATAAGTATGGGCACGTTAAGGCTAATTCTAAGTTCGGTCACAAGGATGTCGTTTTAACCCCTCATTCTAAAATGAGAGCAGAAGAAAGATTAGGTATTACCTCTTCTGACGAAATCCGTAAATTAGCTATCTCTGCTAAGTATAAAGGTATTAGCATTAAAGCTTTAAATACTGGAACTTATGAGAAGCTTGGTTTTACTTATTCTGAGTATAGAAAGCTTAAGTCTCAATTCGCTTATCATTCCAATAATGACAGACTTTATTACTACAAAAACAACCTCTTTGTGTTTGGTGGTAAAAAATCTCTGGTGCTCAAAACTATTATTACTTTAAATTTAGATAAGGAAGAAAAGGTGAGTTAATAATGGCTAGCGAAAAGACTATTAAGAAATTTCTCATGAAAGCGAGACATGCTTCTTACCTTTCTGATTTTCCCAGACAGAAGCTTGGAGCAGTAATGGTGCTTGGAAACAAAATTATTACTGATGGATATAATACTTCCAAGACCAGTCCCGTTCAGAAAGAGTATAATAAATATCGTAACTTTGCTTATGATACTTTGAATAATGGCGGAATCCATGCTGAGATGATGTGTCTACTTCGTACCAGATACATGAATGATATTGATTGGTCTAGAGTATGTATCTACATATATCGTGAAAAGAAAAATGGTATGATTGGACTTGCTCAACCTTGTGAAGCTTGTATGGCTGCTTTAAAAGAAAGAGGAATTAAGGAAACTAATATTTATTATACAACTGATGAAATCCCGTATAGGAGGTATGCATGATATGGGAAGACCTAAAGGAAGTAAAAATAAACCTAAAATTGATAAGATTGATAAGGTTAAGCCTGTGGAGGACAATACTCTTTTCCACTGGAATGAAAGTATTCAAAAATTAAATCAAATGAAAGAAAAAGGAGATTGGACAGAAGAACCCAACACTAAATCTAAAACTCCTTCTACAGAAGTACAACCTGAGCCTGAATCTGAGTCTGAATCTAAGGAACCCAAGAAAGGCCGTAAACCAGCTACAGATAAATATAACCGCTGTGAACGCTGTGGTGCTGTAGTTAAGTGTGAGCCTTTTAGAGCAGACTTAAATGTACTTACAGGCAGAGCAGATTATCATAGGCAATCTCCCAGATACATTAAACTTTGCAGTAAATGTAGTATGGAACTCAGTAACTTAGTAGATAAATGGTTTATTGATGGTGGAGGAAAGAGTAAGTTCGATAGAGAGTGAGAGTGTGAGAAAATGTTTCAACAAGCCCTAATCCTATCCTCTTTACTCTAGAATGAATTAAATTAATTTATTCTAAATATCTTGAGCTATTCCGAATATAGTTTGATGGGTCAAAACAAGTTGAATAAAATCAATTAATTAAATTAATTAAAAAGGAGTTATAAAAATGGCTAGAGAATATACTGCTAAGGAAGCTTTTGCAGAACTTAAAGCTAAGTATTCTGGAGATGAAGAGAATAGAATCTCTCCCATTAAAGCAATTAGAGCTAAGTGCTTAGATTGTTGTTGTGGACAAACTAACGAAGTGTTACTATGTACTTGCACTGACTGTCCTTTGTACGTATTCAGATTTGGCAAAAATCCCTTTACTAATAGAACTTTAACTGAGGAGCAGAAGATTGCCGCAGGAGAAAGAATGAAAAAGTGGAGAAACAAGATGAATGAGGACGAAGACATGGATGATATGGATGATGATGGGGATATGAATGATGATGTAGATTGAATTAAATTAATTCATTTTCAGTTAAGAGACAGGGCCTAAACCTTGTCTCTTTTCTTTTTTATAAATTAAATAAATTCATTGTAAGTTTTCTATGAGAGGGGTAGGGTAATTTGATGGACTAGCAGTTAAAGGGTAGAATGAATTAAATTAATTCATTTTAAAGTAAAGTCCACTGGGGCGGTGATTTGACGGAATTTGCGTATAGGGCGGTGATTTTGTGAATGAGGCGTAATTTAGGCGGGGAGGCGTAGTAGAAAAAAATATCCCCCCGGCGAAAAGAAAAAACTCCCCCGCTTCGGAGGGGAGGGCGGGTGGGCTGTAAATAGAAAACATAGTCTCCCCTCCCTACATGGCTGACTTAAAGAGTACCCCGTTAAGGGCTGAGAGCGAAGTTTTTGGCTCTCAATTTAGCAGTTTTCAGTTATGGGGAGCTATGATGCTAGATTATAATAACAGGAGGACCACGGATATAGATATACATATGAACTCCTTTCTTTAACCAGCTAGGTTAAAATCGGTATCTAAGATTTCAAAAGCCTCGAATTCATAATTTTCAACATCATACATCTTTTGTTCACCCCTTTAATTATTTTCGCAGTAGTTTTCAATGAATTTAATACAATCCTGTTCTGAACCTGTAAACAAGACTTCGGCTTGATAGCTTCCATAATATTCAAAGATACATTCACATACGACTTGGAATACATCATCTCCGTATTCTTCCATCATACGTTCGATAATTTCAGCACAATCCTCTTCATCTTCACCATATCCATAAGAAGCAAGAATCATAGAAAGTTCACTTCTCATGGAATCAAGGTAATCTTCGACACAAAGAGCATCAAAATAAACTTCATATTCTTTGGTATCAGGATTAATTAAATCCATTTGAATTAATTTATAATGATTATATTCCCCTCCTTCCTCAGATTTAAAAGAACATTTAACATACTGACAAGAATCAGCATCAACGCAAACCCAATTATTAATAATAACAGACATTTTAAAGTCCTCCTTAATAATTTTCCATGAATTCTTTAATGTCTTGCATTTCTTCTTCATCAGGAATTTTGCCATAAATGGTTACTTCTTCTCCATTCTTCCATTTCTCAGCAACGGAATAAGGAATAAGATACTCGTAACCATTATTAAAATTGTAAAGCGGAGTGTACATATCAAAGTTGTTGATACAACCGTCCTCTCCGCTAAGATTAAAGTCAAGGGTAGTTTCCCAAAGCAGAGCGATAGCAAGATTCTCAAGCTCAGAACATTCGAAAGTCTCAGGAGCTTTACAGGTAAAGGAATTATCCTCATTAAAGTGGAACTCAGAGAAATTTTCATAAAAATTGTTAGACATATTAATTACTCCTTTCAAAACATATCTTGAACAAATTTAGGAATAGAAATGGTACAATAACAACGGATTCCTTTGCATTTAACATAGAATCCATCATTACCGTGGTAAATCTTGAGACACTTGTGATAAGTATAATCAGTATTTTCACCTGAACAACTCACCACTTTTTCAAGATAAAGATTACCATGCTTTAAAGTTACAGTGGTTGCTTGAGTTTTATATAAAGCTCTACGCAACCATAAATATTTACTAATAGAAGACCTAGAAATAAATTTAATTTCAATAGGCCATCCATTAATATAAACAGTTTCCCATTTACCAAAGGTATCAGCATTTACCATAATTTTAAGCCCCCTTTTAATTTGCCCGTATAGCCGATAGTACAGCTCTGTTGAACTATTTACATCTCCATCCAATATAATAGATGAAAAGTAAAAATAGTTCGATTGTCATAACCCATCCTTTAAAATCCATTACTCTATCACCTCCAATCAAATAAACATAATAAGGATATAAAGTAAAATAGGAAAAACAGTTAATGGATTGTATCCATATTTGCTAATCACAAGCATATGCCACACAGCATAATTTGCGATTCCCAACAAAACAAAGGTCACTTTAAATGCCAAATTTTTCATTTGTAAACTACCTCCTTAGTAAATTATACCATCAATGCTTCTTAAATACAACACTTTCTCCCTTTTTAAGTTCCCAACATTTCTGGCAAGCATAGCACTTACCAGAGCAAGGAACTGCCTTAGTAGGAATCAACTCATTGTACATACCTTCTTTCTTATTGGGGAAGTAAACCCAAGTAGTAGGGAAGTTATAAGGATTCTCAGGAACCCAATTCTTCCAGCAAGAGTAGACGATATGCAGATTCTTGGGAATCTTATGACCATCTGCAACAAACTTATTAACGATACGGAACTGCTTCGTAAAAGCAAGATACTGAACATTCTTATTCTTACGAGCAACCCAGCACATACCAGCAAGATATTGTTCATCGACAATATCACCAGAGGAATGCCAACGAGTGTACAGACTCAAACGAGTACCATGAGCAATGTCCTCGAAGAACTGCTTAGGATTCTCCTTATAAGCTTTAAGGTTATCAATATACTTATTCTTCACGTTCTGATACATGAAGTGGCCTCTACGAGCATAGCATTCCTTAAAGCAAGGAGCGTCAGGGTTACAAGTAACGATAGGAGGAAGATTGATAGAGGGGATAGAAGCACCGAGCTTAGAGACACCAGTAGAAATGTAAACGTTAGCCATAATTGAATACTTCCTTTCTTTTGTACAGTTGATTGTATGTTTGTGTGTTGATAGGGACTATATGTAAAGCTCAGATTGTGATTACTCACCTCCTTTCAATTCACGAATCTGAGCGTTAAGTTTAGCGATTTCAGCGAACAAAGGTGCAAAAATACGGTCATACTGCTTTTTAAACAGTACAACCGTATTATCATCACCATAATCTTCATCTTTGATAGCTTTCTTAATATCCTTCACTTTGGAATGAGTAGAGATAGCTATCTTTTCAATCTTGATTCCTTTATAATCATAGGACATCTCTGCTGTGTGAATATTGCAAGGGATAGGATTGATGTCGTTAATTGTAATCTTTTCCATTTGTAAAATCCTCCTTAACAATAAATATAATGAGCATAACTAAAGTCGGTAATTACTTTGTTGTGCACACCTTCATGGACATTTAAAATATAAGCATAAATTTCTTCATTTCTTTGCCAACATCCTTTCTTGGTTTCATGTCCAACCCAACTTTTATCTCCCTCATAAACAGAGATAAAGTAGGGAACACGATAACTTCTAATCATGTTATGAAGGTCATAGATTACTTTCTCTTCCTTAATAACATTAAACACATTAGAGCAGATGATTACATTAGCTCTGTGAAAATTTGCGCCAGCATACAAGTTATCAGCAGGAGAAAGATTATAAGGGTCGTAAGGAATATATTCACCTCCTTTAGACTCTATGTACTCTTTAATATGCTGAGTATATTTCCCAGCACCAATGTCAAGAACAACCAAATCTCCATAGTAATTCTTAATTTTATTCCAATCAATCTTTTTATAGATTGCAGGAAGACGCTTAGAGTTAACGGAAGTGTTAGCGGAAGTGTAAGTCTGAGTAGCGGTTGTCATATGTATTCCTCCTAAATCTTTTGTGAATTTGTGAAAGAATTGTGGATTAAATCTTCATCTCAGTGGTAAAGGGTTTACGACAACAAGAGCATTTGACAAGCCCCTTAGAATACGCATCCCAATACTTAGGTCTACGGACATAACCATATCTACGATTGCAATTTTTACAGACAATGAAGTATTTCTTATTATCCTGAAATACCTGAGTTACCTCATCACCATAAGCCAGTCGAGTAATAGGAGTAAACTCGAATCTAGCGTTAACTTTCCTTGCGGCTTCAACCCACTTAGGACCATGGTTCATGCATCCGGGAGCAGAGTGGCAAACCTCATGCATGATAGTATTGTGGATGTCAGCAGGAGGAAGCTTTCTCAGGTAGCAATCAGAAATCACAATTTTATAGTGATTAACTCCCATTTTCTGACAATGACCAAGCTGGCGTTTAGCTCTGGTGCTAATTTGGACTTCATAAGTGTAATTAGCCATTTCAGGATAGCCAAGATACACAAGAAGGTCACGGTCTTCGATTACTTCATCAAGAATATCCTTGGGAGTGTATTTCTGAGTATCGAGACGGAGAGAATGCTTCTGAATTGCGAATGTCATGTTACTACTTCCTTTCTTTTATCTTTTGTGATTAAATTATTTGTGCTTATTACGTCTATCATGGATTTCTTTAAGCTTGAAATCATTAAACTTAATAATGGATTCGTCAAGTCTCTTTTCCCAATTCTCAAGAGACTTCTTAGCATCTTCATATTCTTCTTCTGCTTTCTTTACTTTTCTTGCATAAGTTTCAGTTAAAGAAGCATAATTTCTAACATCTTCTTTGAGCTTCCAATACATCTGTAAATTCTTAGAGTGGCAAGGGAATCGAATAGCAAGGAAATCTTGTCTCTGCTGTTTTCTAGACAAATTAATGATACGCTCATAATCTACCTTTGTCAAGTCGGCAGAATTACAGTTGTGAAAAGATTTAAACAGTGCTCTCTTTCCTCCTCTGGTTTTAGAGATATTGAGATAATCACCATCAACTGTGAAAATTTCCCAATAATCGTAAGCAGACCAGCCATCGTCTCCATTGTACAATTTATAACCCATTTTAGTAAGCGCATCATAGTACTTAGGAGTCTTAGACTTCTTGGTTTTCAGGGTGTCGTAAATCATCTGGTTAACGGTAATAGTGTTAGTCTTCTTCATTTGTAAAACTCCTTTCAATTAATGCAAATCGACAGTTTCAAGGACCAAACAGTGTCCAAGGTCATACATCAGATTTTCAAAGGAATAGCATTTGTCGTAAACATCATCGCTATCAACAAGAATTCTGATACATTTATACTTGGCGAAAATTCTGATGTTGTAACAGATAACGCCATTTTCAGGGCAGAGTTTACAATCAGTCCACCAATCTTTCCAAAGCTCAGGAATAGACACAGAAATAAAATGTTGGGAGCCGTTATCACTCAAATAGTTAAAACTAATCCCGAACTGGTCCTGAGTCCACTCGTAAGGCAGAAGTTCCTTCTTCATCTCCTCGATTGTAAGATTTCTAATTTCGTGAGTAATCATATTTTGCACATCCTTTCTTAAATAGCCCGTATAAGTCCGATAGCACAGACTTTATTTAAGTTACCAGATTTCCTGAATATTAGCAGTATTGACAGTCAGAGCATCAGCATAGCCATCAGGCTTATTCCAGTAGCTATTCTGAACAATGCCAAGGTTCTTGAGTTCTTCCCTCTCAATGGGTCTACCATTCAGGAAGAACTGAGACTTGAACTTATTGGGGGTAGTGTACAGACGGACATAAGTCTTCCCTTTGTGCTCAATCAAGAGACCTTCGTGGTTCTTAACCCAAGACCCCCAAGGAAGTTCATGAGTGAGAATCTTACCCTCATTCTGCACCTTCATCTGAACAGACTTCTGAGAAGCGTAATCAATACCCTTGCGAACAGTTCCAGTGGTATACTTGTAAACCACCTGTCCATGAGCCTTAGCAGAAGCGGTGATAGGCACATCAGACATCCAAGAAATCTTGAAGAACTGACCATTGTTCTTGTTGTTGAGCTTCATGATAATAGCATTAGTGTTCATGTTTTACCTCCATAAATTCTTTTGTGTGGTTAATAGGGACTTTATATTAACACGGCTTGCTTAGATTAACTTATAGTTTTATTATAACCCAAACAAGCCGTGGTGTCAAGCATTATTTACCAGATTTTACGTGTTCAAAGAATTCTTTTGTAGAATCAAATTCAAGAACAGATAATGCTTTATCGAGATACTGTTTTCTAGATGCATCATTACCGTAATATCCCTTATGATAAGAAGTATGACGGTCAATGATAATCTGAGGGTCTTTATCTCTCAAAGCCTTGAAAGGAACGTAAAGAGATACTTTTTCTGTGTCATAAGGGCTAGAATAAAAGTCTATATAAAACTCATTCTTGTCTACTTCTCTCGCATCTGCATGATAGACTTTAATTGCCTCATAGTATTCAGCACAATTTAGATAAGGATAAGCGGCAAAAAGTAATTTCTTGAGCAATCTACCCTCTGCAAGCTGATAATTGTCAGGAACAATAAACTCAATACAAGGCTTAGAGACACGAGATTCCCATTGTCTACCCTTAAAATAAGCGTATTCAGTAACATAACTCATTACAGGGTTTTCAGTAATTCGAATATAACCCATACGAGTATAGTAATCAATAGTTCCTTGATTTTCAGTGGGGACATATTCAAAGATAGCGAAATCCCTCAACTCAAAACGAGGAAGGACAGTCGCAATAACTTTTTTATCAAACAACTGTTCGATATTACCGAAGTTTCGGATATATTTCTTAGCGAGGTCAAAATCCATCAGAGTACCCATGGTGGTGTTAATATCAAGGTTAGACATAATTAATCCTCCATTTCTTTAAACGTCCGCATGATAGCGTTGATGCAATTTAAGGTATCCTGTGCTGTAGTAGCAATTAATGTGGTTATAACTCCAACGGTACTACTATATTCTCCATTGTCAAATTCTTCTTCTGAGCAATGAAGTCTAATAGAAAAGTATTGCTTATTTTCAGGAAGTCCATCTTCTTCGTGAGTAACTTCAAGACTTCTTCCAGATTTTAGATAAGCCCAATGTTGAGGTTCACCAAATGCAGTTTCATCATTGAAAGTTTCCTTGAAGTTCTCAATATCTTTAGTAGTGAGCATTAATTCTCACCTCCTTTCAACTCGTCAATCTTATGGTCAACGAGGAAATCAGGAATGCTGAACTTAGATACTTGCTTGTACTCATATCCAAGAGCATCAGCAATGGCAGTAGCAACGAAACAAAGGTCAGTACAAAGTTTCCCATGCATTTCCTTTGCGAAGTCCATGAAACACTGTTCACAGACCCATTCGTCACAAGTTCCATAACCCATGTTGTAAAGGTTCTCACAATCCATAACATCATCGTAGCACAATTCACACATTTTACTCATTTGTACACACTCCTTCGTTAATCTTTGAATTCAGGATTTGATAAGAATTCAGAAACTTCGAGTTTGCGCTTGGCTTCTTCTAAACCAGCAATATAACCATCTTGATATGCAAGAGTAGTACCGGGTCTTGTTCCTTTACTTGTGTCGTACCGTTCAGTTTCTTCTTCATGGATAGCCATGGTTATAACGCTAATCATAAGTTTACGATATTCCTCAGCAGTATACATTATTTGTCACCTCCTTTCCAACCATACATCTTTTTAAACATGGTAACTTCATGGGAATAATGGGAATCCTTAAAAAGACGCTGATGAAGTTCTCTGTCAGACATATAAGGATGATTTTCCATATATTCCAGCCCTTTAGGAGTAAGTTCCTTAATCTGGAAATGGTTAGTACCATCATGATGGATAGCATCAACACAGAGTCTACGTCTATATTCGTAGATATGGTTGTAATCTTCAAAGCATTTGGAAATAGCGTTCCAAAGTCCTTTGATAATCTTACCACCTTCTGCACGACCATTCCAAAGACCCAAATCTGCAAGGATAACGTAGGTCTTTTGACCATGGCGTTTTTCGTAAAAATCTACGTTACTGCGTTCATTGTCAAGAAAAATGCTATTTTTATCTTCAATGAAACTGTTAAGTTCCTCTTCGCTTGGAGTTTCTCCATAAATTTCTTCGTATTCTTGTTTCATCTCCTCTCTGTCCCAATCATAAGTGTTAGAGTTCCAGATTTCGTTGACTTTCTTGGCCTTGATAGTAAGCTTTTTCATTTGTACATACCTCCTTAAATATAATTGCAAGTAACGTTATTATCACTGGATTCAACCTTAAAAATCTTCCAGTCATAATTAAGGCCATGATATTCATTAATCCAAGCACAAGACTTAGAAATACCGATGTCATAATTATCGTAAGTTTCGATGTCTTCCACCTGAATTTTCAGGATATCCGCCATTCTTTGAGTCATGACATTATAAGCTTGTTCCTCAGTCTCAAAGAATTCAGGGGTATTGATTTCTCTTTCGATGCACTCAACAAGGATATAATTCTTCTTCATTTGTATATTCCTCCTTAAATTAATCATTGTTTTTGAGAAGTCTTTCAACTAGGTCAACAAGAACTTCTTTCTCTTCATCGTAATCTCTACAATGAATGAGAATATCACCAAAGTTCTTATCATCTTGCAAACGGATACCGGGATATTTCTCCTTCAATTCAATGGTTATCATTTGTATATACCTCCTTTACACTGATTTTAAGTATTTAGGGTCAAGATGGACACGGGTATCAATGACAACGCCAAGAGCAACTTTGCACTTATATGTAAGATTACTAAGTGCTTGCTTTTCAGATAAAGCGGTAGTACCTCCTGTCCAGTTCTTCTTAACTATATCGTTAAAACGATACACAGGGCCAGAGTAAAAATAGGACTTACGATTAGCTGTGTTTACCATTTGTATAATCTCCTTTCAACCTTTAAGACGTTTTGCTACTTCGAGAGCAAAGTTTTTCCTTACGGTTACGACATCTGAGAAACCACAAAGAACTCCGTCACAAGGGCAAGAATAACAAGAGTAGCAAGCACTACAATTGTAAAAAGCAGTAATAATATTGCTGAGTTCTTCATTGGTGAATTCTTCCAATTTCTTTCCAAACTCCATGATATTTCCTTTCTCCCCGTCAAGCCAGTTAGGACAGCTAAATAATGTTTAATTACTGATAAATAATACCAATTCTGAATTCTGTCACAGCAGGTTCGCTTCCTTCATCACCAAAATAATTTTCAATTTTTGCATACCATCCATCATCGGAAATTGTACCTTCACTATGCCACTCATTTTCTTCGGTATCAATTCTTAATTCTTCTTTATAAGAGCTTATAAGAAAATTCTTCGCTTTTTCTTCGGTTTCAAACAAATAAACAGCGACTTCATCATCAAAACTATAGGTAAAAATAACAGCGTAATTCATAGTCTTTTCCATAGCTTTTTCCCTTTCTTCCCGTATAGCCAGTTAGGTCAGCTTACTTTTATTAATCAGAAACCATCATAACATTGCCGCCACGCCATTCACTAATTTCGTCAACTTCAAAATGACAGAAGTTTTCATCGCATTCGTGACAGACATAGGCGTAGCCCTCAACATCACTAGGAGCTAAGATAGAGCCACAATGAGGACATTTTCTTTTCAGATTACTAAGATATTTGTCAACCAAAATTCTATCTTGGTAATCATCGTGAAAATATAAAACCAAAGAGGTGGAAGTCTCTGTATTTAGGCAAATAGGTGTTCCAAGTGCGATTGCTCTTTCGTTGAGTTTATCAAAAGCATCAATAATTCCCTGAGTGTCGTTGATTTCATCAAGATTAATAATAGCCATAATGTTTCCTTTCTCCCCGTATAGCCGATAGGTCAGCTTTTTTTATTTAAATTTCAAAAGTCCATTCGTCAAATTCACTATGATTAACGGCTTCTCCATTATATTCTCTAGTAATTTCTTTCTTTCATAATTATTCCCCTTTTATCCTATATATTTTATTGATAAAGTTTTGCTATCTGAATAGCATGGTCTTTATCAATGGTATAAACAGGGCCACCTCCATCTTTTAAGTGGACCATCCAACCTGGATGATATTTACCATCAGAAATGTCATATCGCATATTATTGGCATATTCAATAAGGACATTACCGACCATATATTTGCCCCGACCAATATGAGTGATTTTACATTCCATAGAAACTTTCCCTTTCTCCCCGTGTAGCCGATAGGACAGCTAAGTGATTAGTGACAGAAATGCTTGCAGAGTTCTTTGCAAATGTTATGAGAAAGCTCATTTCTCCCATCGAATCTGTAACCATCAGAACCACAGGTAGCAATCCAGTCAAGGCATAGTCTAGTGAATTCTTCTTGTAGATACCGATGTTCACGGGACATGAGTTCGCAGAACTCCTTGTTGTCGTGACTAAAATTGTTAACAAAATCAGTCATAGTGGAAACAGCTTCTTTTGTGGTAATCATAGTTTTATTCTCCTTTCTTAATCGACCAGTTCAAAGCCAAAATGACAGAAACCAGTTGTATCAGACAGATAATCAGAGATTTCATCATCATCTTCCTTATCTACCCAATCAGGAATTTCGATTTCATTGGGAAGATTTACTTCTTCACCATCGGTATCCCAAAGAATGTTAATAGCTTTCATAGTTTTATTCTCCTTTCTTAATTAACACGGAATAGTATCGAGGATAACGCTAGTGTCTCCATCTACGTATTCATCCGTGCTTTTAACATAATCAATGAATTTCTGCTCGATTTCCCCCAAGGTGGCATTATAACCATAGTCGAAAGCATAGACATCCATACCACCAAAAGCTCCCAAGGTGATAACTGTGGTGTCGAAAAGTCTTTGCTTAATAAAGCCATACCAGATGCCAAAGTTATAATGCTCAGGATATTCTTTATCTTTTTCCCAATAGGTTGAGAAAGAATAAGTTTTGTTGAACTCCATATCATTGATGAACTTAGCCATTTCAGCATAAGTCATGACCTGATAGTTCTTTTCAATTATTTCCATTTGTAAAAAACTCCTTTCTTAATTACCAAAGATTTTCACCAAGGACGCTGATATTACAACCTTTGCTATTACCTGTGATGGGAATCCAACGTCCATTGTCCACAACGTCAACATACAGAACCATATATTTCTCAATGCTATCGTCACTGTAACGCATGACTTTGTAAGCAACGCCATTCCAACCGCAGTTCGCTTCTTTAATGATTTCAGAAAGCTTATCAATGAATTCTTTATCATTCTGCTGACGATTGGTGTACTCAGATTCAGGGATTTCAACGAAACCCTGCTCTTTCAATTTCCAGCCCCAAGTATAATTCTTAGCCATAATTTATCCTTTCTCCCCGTATTTGTCCGATAGGTCAGACTATTAATTATATGTTAAATATTACCAAGTAATTCTGATTACTCTACTGTAATATTTCAACCAAGTTTCATCGTTTTCGATGTTCTTGATTATAAATCCCATGCTTTCTACCTTGGAGCGCAAAATTTCAAGAAGTACTTGGCACACTTCCCTGTGGATATCGTGTAGATAAACTCCTTTATAATTCTGACTGTTCCAACCAGTCCCTTCTGGATTTTTCCATGTTTTCCCTCCACATCTAAAGCATGTGTCACTACATCCGCTTGAATAATTCCAAAAATTAACTAAAAGAATACATTCTCTTTTTTGGATGGCTGTTGCGTCAATCCACCTTTTTAAATAAGATTCAAATTTTCCAGAATCGAAATATTCACGGAACTCATTGATGATTTCATTAACAACCTCCTTTTCTACAGTTTCGTGCATGTCAGATTTGTTTCTCAGTTCATCAATAAAAGCCATTTTTATTTCCTCCTTAAAATATAAGTTGATTAATTCATATCCATCCATACAACAAGGATTTCATCATCTAATGGATTATCAGGTGTATCTTTATAATCCATAGTGAGTAGGTAAGGAACATCGTCAGGTAAAGGCTGTTCAGAAATCCAAATGAAACACTGGACTTCACTGTAATCTACTCCAAATACATTGCTGTATGTACCATCTTCATTCTGATATTGGTCGCAAATTTCAGCGGCTACATGAGTAGTACAACCAGAAAGAGGTTCGTATGTATCTTCTGGCTGAGATTGAACTTCTTCTTGAATTGGTTCATTGGTTTCAATTGCCTTGTCATTTTCTTTTATATTAATAATAAAGAAAAGAGCAACAGCAAGAATACCACAAACAATTCCAATCACTGCTGATTTCTTCACTAAGTCATAATACATAATGCAGAAACCATAAATGGTAAAAATAGTCGCAACACCAGTAATGATAATGAGTAAAGATGCAACAATTTCCATAAACATATAATTCTCCTTTGTATATAATCCATAGCTTACTCTCACTCAGCCATTGTCTCTGTCTATTATATCTTAAATTGCTTTACTTGGCAACTTCAACAAGGATGTCAGCGAATTCGCCCAAGCCAATGTTACCATCAGCAGAACGCTCAAGATAAGCTTCATCACGAATCTTCTTGACAGGAACAACGTGGTCCTGCATATCAGAGTATGCATAGTAAGCACCAAGCGCAGTTCCTTTCCAGTTCTCAACATCAGGCATGTTATAACAAGCCATCAACTGCTCAACTCTGCCAGTGAACTTGTCAATCTTCTTTTGAGTGTCGAGATTGTACAGGTCATACATGCGGCTCATGGCCTCGAAAATCATGTTGTTATCAACCTTGATATTAGCAAGGCCATTAAGATACTTCTGCATGGCAACCTGATTCTGCTCATTCAGACGCATGATTTTCTGAGCCTCCATTTGAATCTTCTCCTTGCCAGCTTTCATGTGTTTGATAGTAACTCTGTTCGTAGCTTCCTTGAGCATACGATGAATCTGATTCTGACAGAACAGACGAACCATAGACAACGCAATGGTGAAACCCATGGATTTATCATGAGAGGTAAGCAGAGTCAGGAAAGTGTCCACAGGCTCTCCCATGATATCTGCACCAAAAATACGGTACTGCAAGAACATTTTTGCACCTCCAGCCCCGTAAATTTTTGCAACTGCGGGTTCAGCCTGATAGCCATGGCTCTTGATTTCTTCCAGCAAAGACCAGAAGTAATAGATACCCTCATCAAAGTCAAAGACTTCGTATCTATCGGTAATCAGATTCTTACCAATCTGCTTTCCAGTCTTGTTATTAACAAGAATCTTATCGGAAGCTTCAACCAAATCACCACCAGCAGTCATATAATAATGACTGGTAGGGATAGCCTTGAAGTCAGCACCAATAGCAGAAATCAGATTATCAGGACCGCCCTTGAACTCAGTGATATCCTGAGTGCCATAATGATTGGTGTTAAACCGCTGACCCTGAATATAATCAGGATAGTTAGGGGTGATAATGCTATAAGGAGTGGGGAACACAAGCGGCTTCTGAGTAATGACATCAATGGGAGTATTCAGAGAAACGGGAGCGTTCAGGGACAGGATAGAGGAGTTGTTCATGTTGTGGTTCATCATAATTTTTACCAACCTTTCTTTAGTTCAGAAAATTTGTAGGAATGTGGATTTTGCTAGGATGTGGATAAATGGGATTTTACTTGAGTAACCCATTAACTACTATCAATCCTAATCATCCTAAATCCTCCTTTCATGCTAAATTATAATTAATTTAACTTAATTTGTCAATGGGTAATTTAAATTAAGTTAAATTATTTATACGCAGGAATTGGCAATATCAATGCAGTAGTTCTTGACCTTATCGGAATAATGGTCTCCCCTATTTGCTCCATAAGCTTCTGCCAAGAATTCTTCACAAGTTTTATGAGAAATATAGGTGAGCAACAGATTCTTCTTGATGGGGTCTTTGCAAATTTCATAAGTACCAGCAAGTCCTCCAAGGATTCTCTGAGTATATGCCATTTTATTTTCCTTACTACCGTTACCCCAGTTTGCTTTTTCAATCATTTCAAGAACATAATCGAGAGCTTCTTTACCTTCGTTCTTGTATCTCTTTACAATTCTGTAAAGCTCTTCAATCGAATTGATATTTTTGTATCTGTTGATAACCGTAGAAGTATTGTTCTTTACGGTTAAACCATACTTATCAAGAACAGCTTTAATTGTGATTGCAGGTTCATCCCCGGCAACCAATTCTGCTCTATATCTCTCATTACCTCTGATATTAGTTACGCCTTTTTTCTGCCGTGCAAACAACTGTGCCTCTCTTTGCTGAGTTAATCCCACAAAGAGCTTGACATAGATGTTCTGCTGACCACGCAGGATTTCTACGGCAAGAGTGTGGAATCCGTCAATCAAATAAAGATGCCAAACTCCATTTTCATCCTTTCGTGCGGAACAAACCTTAACATCAACTCTGTCAGGGTCATATTCATCATTAATGCTAACGACTTCGTAATTTTGGGGAACTCTTTGATATTCAATATCGACTTCAATTAAATTAATGGGGATTTCTCTGACCACCCAATGTCTACCAGTTCTTTCCATTTCTTTCTCTGCGTCAGCAACGATACCACGAATCGCAGTATTTTCAGTCTTAACACGCAATGCGGACTTGATGGTGGTCTCGATAATAGCCTTGTCATTCTTATTGGTCTTCATAATTTTTTTACTTCCTTTCTTATGTACATAGGTTTGTAGGTTTATAAAAGAGGAGAGGTATATTTCAACCTCTCCTCTTTGCTTAAGTTATTCTTCTTTTTCTTGAACATCAGTGGTCTCAAATTCATGAAGCCAGTTAATATCCCCTTTGCCATAAGTTTCTGCCTTGTTCCACGCTTCTTCTTCGGTTTCGGCTTCAATCGTAGCAAAGCCATAGCGGACAAACGTAACATCGAACTTTTTCATCTTTATTCCTCCTCTTCATTTTCAAAGCTAAATAACTTGTCCCAGCATTTAGGACACATGCCCGAAATGAATAATTCTCTCATTTCAGGAGCTAACTCAGGAATAATATCCTGAATGTGTCTTCTGTGAGGAGACATTAGCTCATTAAACTGAGATTCGGTCATTTCGACCTTATACTCAGTATGGCAAAAGCCACATGGTACATTGACATTGATTTTCTCGTCTTTCATTTTACTTCCTCCTTTTATTTAACAATAGTTTTAAGAAATTCATTTACTTTATGAAAATCCTCAAAACTATCATCTTCATCATCAAGTTCTTCTTCAAGTTCTTCATCAAGGCCGTAATCATAGACTTTTAAGCCTTGACTTGGCTTAGTATTTTGAGTATTCCCAAACAAGCTATGACCTCCATAATAATAATCATGAAGGTTTGTCGGATAACCCCAAGAGTAGAAATCATCATAATATCCATATTTGCTCTTGGGGAAGTATTTATCAGCAAGTTCATCATTGCCAATAAATTTACCAATTTCTTCTGCTTGACTTCTGGTTTCAACTGCTTTCTTGCAGTAATGTTCTCTTAAATATCCAATTGGGTCTTCAATACCCAGATATCCAAGAACACATCCAGCAATATAACCAGTTCTTCCATGACCGCCTAAGCAGAAAATACCGACTTTCTTGCCAGCTTCCAGACAGTCGGTAATGTCTTGAATTGCTCTGATAAGAATGCTTTCAGGTAACACAGACATGTCTGTAACAGGCCAGTAATGAATTTCTCCGTTAAAGAAATTCCAGATATCTCCATCCAGACTGTCAAGTGGAACGAGGACATCGCAATAGCTTGCCATGTTGTAGGCATCATCTAAACTGCCAACAAACAGATTTGTATAAATCTGAGTGTCATAATGGCATGGTAGAAGTCTTTTGAATGCTTTTGTGGAAGCACTCTTGAATGTTTGGACACCTTTTTGCATATTCATGCTCTGAGTAGTAGGAACACTGTTTTCTTTAGCTCTGCGTTCCTTTCTGCGCTTCTTGCTACCTTTACCCATGTTTAGCACCTCCTTTAATTTATCAATAGTTTTCAGCATCGTCATAACGCCGTCTTTGATGGCGATAGATATTCTCACCATTTTCATACTTTTTGCCAGTATTGAAAATGGTTGCCTCTTGAAGCATATCTTCATCGCCCCAAGGGAATGGGTGGTACAATTCCAATAAATCTTCAAGTGTGTACCATTTGTCCGTATTCATTAACCTTTGATTTTCTTTATAGAATTGATTGATGTACACGTTCTCAGAAGGGCTAAAATTAAACAATTCACATGGAATAACAAAATTGAAGATAGCTTCTGAATCTGAAATATAACGAAAATATCTTGAATTATCATATTTCAGAATGCCCAGATTAAAAGCTCTTTGAATTAAATTTCTCAGAGTTTTAGTCTGGGCATGGCGAATTATCCGATATGTATTCATTGCATTTCTCTTTAAATCAAGAAAAGTAATGATATCATTCGGACCATCAAAGAGAAAAGCATGTTTATTGAATATGCATCCTCCATTGTGTTCCAAATCGAAACAATGGTCAATAAACACTGTGTTGCTTTCTTTGCCGTACATTAAGCCAGATTTAGCTATACCATACCAAGCTGTGCCTCCATAAGATTCATGCCATCCGTTGTAAAGTTCATTGAAGAGCTTTATTCCACAATGAAATACAGATTCTTTTATAAAATATCTTCTTTCAACAAAACATTTATCTCTGCTTATACCTTCATTAAAGTCCGTGAACTCAAAAGAAAGACCTTTATCTGAATAACGATTGCAATGTCTAAGTTCACCAAGCACTATTAATGCTAGGTAATCTCTAAACATTTCAGAGATTTTGTCTTCGAAAGATTCCTTGTATTCATAGAAATCTTTGAGCCATTTGTCATGGCTGTGTCTGCCATACTCAACATGCATGGTAGCTTCAATAGCTTGCAAAGCATAAAACTCTTTGCAAACTGCTTCAATGTTCAATTCAATTGCACGGAATTTTCCGTAAGAGTAAATGGAATTACGAGAAATCTTTTCTTTGGCTACTTCGCCAACGCACTTAACCTGAATACTCATTTGTACTAGCTCCTTTCAAGCATCTTTTGAATACGGCGGATGTTTTCGATGTCTTTGAATTTACGGTTAGTCCAATATCTGAACTTGCCGTGCTGTTTCCTGCGTGAGTAAACAACTGATTCCGAACTCAGATTTTTACTCAGTTGAACAGAATATTTGCTCAATTACTTCACCTCCTTTCCAATCTGAGTGAAATCTATTATAGGGAACTTTCTCCCTGTTTCTGAGAGTATAAGTTCCCTAACTTTTTCAGCCTTTTCTTTTGTCATGGGACGAGAATAGCCAAAGTTGTAAGCCTTGGCTATGTCAAAGTCCAGAACTAGGATAAATCGTTCTGGAACGTCCTGAATAGAATTAATAGTTGCCATAAACTTGTCCTCCTTAGTTAAAATTAATTACAATGGTAACATGACCATTATAAGCATGTTTAGTTGCTCCATATGCATCAGCATCAAAGTTGACTTTGGTATTCAAACGTTCACCAGAATCAATTTCCTTGAGGGCTTTTAAATAAGCCTGTTCAAGCTTACACTGATAGCAATCACGGTTACAATAACCGCAACGAAGTAAACATTCACAGGTGAATTCTTTCTTCGCAACTGCATACCCTTTCTTGTATGCATAGTTTTGAATCAAAATACCTTTTCCAAGGAATTGATTCATTGCGCTTTTGCCACCAGCGCAAAGTCGTTCCACTTGACGGGATACGCTATCCTCAAATTTGTTTACCATTTTACTTATCCTCCTTAGTAATTTTGTTTATTCTTAAACTGACACAGAAAATTCAAGCCAGTATTTTTCACACTCAAAATATTCAAGTGCTTCGTATCCAAGATTCTCCATATAAGATACCCATTCTTTTGCGATTAAATGATTAACGGATTTAGAAAGAGATTTTTCATAAAATCCAATCTCTTCTGATTCGTATCCATTGTTAATCATATCTTGGATTACATCTCTGGTCCTGATTAAAAGAGACCTCGCCACTTCATCCATCTTTTGAGTCTCTTTGATTTTATTCGCTACTGTTTCTGCTTTCGGAATGTCGATATCTCCATCCACTTGCTGACAAGAGAAATGATAAATATCACGATAGATATCTCCCTTGTACTCAACTACGATTTCTTCCTTTTTAGCCTTTGCCATTTTACTTTCCTCCTTAGTAAATTTGTTAAATTATTTAATGCTTAAAACCATAATGATAAGACATTATAGTTCCATTTCCTTGACAATACTGCTGGATTTCAGGAATAATATGATGCCAAGAAATTCCAGTATCATATACGGTTTCCAGCCAAGTGTTTCCATCTTCATCCTCATCTCGGAATCTCATGCATAAAGTGGTAGCAATTCTTTCAGTATCCCCTTTTTTATTATACTTGAAACTATAATGGTGAAGATAGATTTCGTGCATTAAGCACTCGCCCAGTACTTCATCATCGCTTTCTCTATACACATTTTCAAGCGTATAGAATGGTGTTCTAGCGAGTTCAAGTGCCCTTACCATTTCTTTAAAACCATTAGCTTTCTTCATTTCTGTGTCCTCCTGTAAAATAAAATATTGAGTACTCTTTTGTTAAGCACTCTATAGAACCTACAATAAAAGATGCACTATCCTCTATTGTAGGCTCTAACAATGCTTAAATATCATCCGTCCGCAAAAGAATCTTTAAAACAAGATTCTGCATGGAAGGGTCGAGTGTGCGAACACGACCATCAGGGTAATGTCCATATACTTCATTCTCACCCTGATTGAGATTAAAGTGGAATTCCTCCCCTCTAATCTCTCCAAGACTGATATCTGTGTCTCCATCAGGAACAACGAAACTCTTATGATGCACTCCAACAAAAATAGTGGCAACCACAAGAGAAGAATAGTAAGTCAGATACAACACTGACTTGTTATGCTGTCCAATGGATTTATAGCGTTTAACTTCTTCCATGATTACACCTCCTCAAGCATGAAGTCGATGAATTCTTCGGCTTCACTGGAAGTTGAAAACTGTCCAACGAAACCATAAGTATTATGTACTACCACCCCATAACGGGTGATAGTAATGGTATGACTACGATAAGAATACATAATCACACCTCCTTTCTAGTGGTGGGGATAGCGTCTAAGCCATAGAAGGACAAGAGGGTATTCCAATAATGGAATTCCTCTGCATGGTCAATGTTTTCCACGGGGCCACGAAGGACCTCCATCATTTCCAGTTCAACCAAATCAATCTTTTTGCTCATGTCTATGTACCTCCTTAGTAATTTTTAGTGCTTTGAGCTTAAGCACTCTATGAAACCTACCAATAAGGATGTGTAGTCCTCATTGGTAGGCTCGAAGAACGCTCAGAACTTAGAACTCAATGGAGTTCAGCTTTCGCTTCAACTCATTGAAGCAGTTCCGACAAAGAGTAATCTCCTTGTCCGTAGGCCCACAGGCCCAGAAGAGTTTGAAACTGCCGTTGTTGGAAATCTCGACTTCCGCCAACTGCTGGTCACAGTTGACACACCAATGTGTCTTTTCGATTTTCTTAACTTCCATATTACTTGCCTCCTTATGTTTTTTAACCTTTTAAAAGGTCGTTATAACACCTAAAAAATCATTAATATTTTTAGATAATTTAGATGTTATAACCACCCAATAAATAGGTGGATTTAAATCAGGGATTATTAGGATGTGTAGTCCCAATAACCCCTGTATGGACTTACCAGCCGAAACGAGAGATACGCTCCCTCTTCAAGTTGACGGACAGAGTGTCCAATTCCTCCTCCTTCTTAGCCAGAGCCGCCTGAATGCCATTCTTTCGCAGTTTGGCGTTCTGGAGCTTTTCCGCTACCAGAGTCAGAACATCCTCCAGCTCCTTATACTCCAACTTCAAGTCCTCAATGGAACGCACACTGGACTTCAAGTCCATGTTCAGAGTGTCGATGTCTTCCATGACGGAGGACAAAATCATGCTGTGCTCTTCCATCATGGCGGAGCGGGCCTTTTCCCAGTTCTCCTTCTCCATCATGGAAACCTCTTCCTTGATAGAGATGTACTTCTTATCCGCCTTTTCGCCACGGAAGTAGCTCTTATCGGAGTGGTTGGCAGAAAGAAGGTCATTCACCTTCTTTCTGTTGTACTCGATGCCAACGCTGTAGCCCAATTTCTGTGCCAATTCCTTCCGCTCGGCCTTCTTCTTGAAGGTATCCTTGCGGCGGATAGCGTGTTTGGCGGAGTCGGGCTTGCGCAGATAGCTGGGAACGGAGTTGCAGTCCTCCATGGAAGCAAAGGAGATATCGCCCTTCTCCATGGAGATGCTCTCCGCTTCCTCCTCGCTCATGGTGGCAATAGCCCCCAGCAGAGCCAGTTCCATCTCATTGTACTTCTTGAAGTTCATACAGAACTCCTTTCTGTTGGTGTGTTTCAACCAACTTCCTTTGTATATTTATAACCCCAAAGGAAGGGTTTAATGTGACCTTTATAGGTCGTTACAATACCCATTATGTTATACTAATGGATACTGTAAC
>OBLI01000688.1_pt1 | contig 35276 bp, 25 predicted proteins | sample 1519701 | NCBI WGS metagenome assembly OBLI01 (sample SAMEA3663005, study PRJEB22513) | pig gut metagenome | biome: pig gut; feature: pig-associated habitat; material: faeces | place: France | collected 2012 | reverse complement strand
AGGATGGCTTGATACGTTATATGGTGAATGGTACCAATGAGAAGATACGTCAGGATATTTTGAACGTTATCAATAAGTAGGTAACTACTCAGCACCCCTATGGGCATGAGTAATCGTCTTACTGTTGTACTACAGCAAGAATTGCATTGAATTTCGAATTTCCGTTCTTCATAGCAGTTTCAGCGATGGAGTGCAGCTTGGCAAAATCATCGGCACCGCTGTCTGTTCGGAAGCAACCACTGACTTTCTGTTTTATCTTGATTTTCCTAACTCCCCGCTCACTGGCATTATCCAAAAGTTGTGATAACTATATTGAGAGAATCCAGAGGTACATATCACTATCAAGAAGAAACTCAATGTTCTTTGGTTCGCACGAAGGAGCAAGCCGGGCGGCTATCCTATATTCCATCGCCATCTCATGCAGGCTGAATGACATTAATCTGTTTGAATATATATGCGACGTAATAGAAAAGACTGCAGAATGGCAACCCAATACCCCATTGGAAAAATATAGAAACTTACTTCCTGGCCGATGGAAAAAGCAGTAACAGCATTACTTTAATCAGCTGTTACTGCTTTTTTTGAATTATGCAAGGTATAAACGCGGAGACGCTTATAATTAGTCTATTGTCAGTTGGGATATATTCCCGTCGTCAGTGGATTCATGTTTAACAGTAAATGACACAATTGAATATGAAAAGTGACAAATAATCCCCATGTGACGAACAAATATTCATAAAAATCGGGAAAAATAGCATCAAAAGTGATTTTTAACACGCCTTTTATCGTTTGTTTATTAAAAAAATATTAATTTTGCACCACAGTGTGCGTATTTATCGCTATCCTCCCGCCCGGGAGGAGTATGCGACAGCATAAAGTATATATAAAAAATTGTTTAACAAATAGTATTAGTTATGAAAAGAAAACTCACAATGATGCTTCTGTGCATGGCAGTGACTGTCACGGCCTGGGCGCAGACAGCCATCACTGGTACCGTTGTATCCGTGACGGACAATGAGCCGATTATCGGAGCCACCGTAAAGGTGAAAGGTGCCGCTAAGGGTGTTGTCACAAACATCGACGGTAAGTTTACTATCGACGTTCAGGCTGGCAAGACTCTTGTTGTCTCTTATGTCGGCATGCAGACAGTAGAGGCTGCAGCACACCAGAACATGATTGTCAAGCTCGGTACAGACGAGTCTATCCTCGACGAGGTCGTTGTCGTTGGCTATGGTTCTGCAAAGAAGCTCGGAACTATCGCCGGTTCAGTGGAGACTGTGACATCTGACAAGTTCGAGCACCGTCCGGTTGCTAATATCGGTGACGCCCTCCAGGGACAGGTGGCAGGTATGCAGGTCTACACATCGTCTGGTGAGCCAAGTGCATCTGTCAGCATGCGTATCCGCGGTGTGACATCTATCAATGCCAGCACCACTCCTCTCTATATCCTCGACGGTTCAGAGATAACATCTTCTGCATTCACCATGCTCAACCCTAACGATATCGAGACCATGACAGTCCTCAAGGACGCTTCGGCTACTGCCATCTATGGTTCACGCGCTGCTAATGGTGTCGTTATCCTCACTTCCAAGCAGGGAAAGCGTGGCATGAAGGCTAATGTCACTGTCAGCGCACAGTATGGTATATCTCAGATGACTGGCGACAAGGTCGAGATGATGAACTCTGAGCAGTGGTTCACACTCCAGGAGATGATAAGCCCATCAAACAAGACCAACGCAGAGTTCCAGGCTATGAAGAACTACTATGTGAAGAACGGCATCAGCACTGACTGGTCAGACATCTTCTTCGGTGGCTCTGCTCCAACAGCCGAGATAAACATGAGCGCTACTGGTGGTACAGAGAATCTCTCTTACCTCGCCTCTTTCGGCCACTACAGCGCCGATGGTATCATGGACGACTCTAACATGCGTCGTGAGTCTTTCCGTGTCAACCTCAATGCCACTATCACTCCTTGGATGAAGATTGGCGCTAACACCAACCTCGCTTACCGTAAGTATGGTACAGCGGCTTTCGGATCAACAGGCAACTCTGTATATAATAAGGTATATGCCTCACGTATCTATCTCCCTATCGAGACTTACTACGACATCAAGGGCCTCAACCGTGACGACTATGCCAACTCAACATTCGAGGGCTATGGAGAGCGCAAGGACTTCTTCGACCTCCTCGGCTACTGGAACCCTTACTACCTCAGTGAGATACAGCCTGCCCATCGTGACCAGACCATGATTAACGAGAACGTATTCGTCAACCTCAACCCTATCAAGGGCCTCAATATACGTTCTGCCGTAGGTCTGCAGTGGTATGACTACCGTTACTCTTACCAGTGCTACCCAGTCGAGCCATTCGACGTCGGTGGTGCTAACGAGACATTCGAGCGTTACGCCAACTGGACTGTGACAAACACAGCCGAGTACAAGTTTGATATCCTCGGCAAGCACTATGTTACTATCCTTGCCGGTCAGGAGACAATGACAAGCAAGGACGAGACATTCGGTATCGCAACCAATGGCCAGACAGATATCCGACTCCTCCTCATGAGCGCAGCTGCCACAGCCGAAGTTCCTGATCACTCTATCACAGAGGAGGTGCGTAACTCATGGTTCGGAACTCTCAACTACTCTCTCCTTGACAAATACTTCGTTGACCTCTCTATACGTCGCGACGGCAGCTCTCTCTTCGGCGAGAACAACCGTTGGGCTACATTCGGCGCAGGCGCTGTCATGTGGAAAATCTCATCAGAGGACTTCATGAAGGGCACACGCTCTTGGCTCCAGGACCTCAGCCTCAAGGCCAGCTACGGCTCAACAGGTAACTCAGGCATCGGCGCTTACCTCGCCCTCGGCCTCGTCGGTCAGGGCCCAATGTACGACAAGAACAGCGGTACGGCTATTGCCAACCCTTCTAACCCTGACCTCACATGGGAGACAGTGAAGACCTTCAACATCGGTCTCTCAGGACGTGTACTCAACCGTATCAACTTCAACGTTGAGTTCTACAACAAGGTGACATCCAATATGCTCATGGAGATACCTTATTCTTATACTACAGGTTTCTCTGGCGGCTGGGGCAACGTGGCCAGCATGTGCAACCGTGGTGTTGACTTCGACATCTCTGCCGATATCGTCCGCACACGTGACTGGAGATGGAACATCCGCCTGAATGGTAACTACAACCACAACGAGGTGACAAAGCTCTTCCAGGGCCTTGACTACTATACACTCTCGACAACAGGTCTGCGCCTTGAGAAAGGCCGTCCTTACGGCGAGTTCTACATGGTACGCTGGTATGGTGTTGACCCTGCTGACGGACAGAACATCTGGCTCGACAAGAACGGTAACATGACAAAGACATACTCAGAGGACGACAAGGTCATGACAGGCAAGAACCGCTACGCTCCTTGGAGCGGTGGTCTCTCTACATCTGTAGGATGGAAGGGTCTCCAGCTTGACGTCCAGTTCACTGGCATGTTCGGACGCTACATGACAAACAACGAGCGCTGGTTCACAGAGAACGCAGGATTCGCTACCGACAAGAACCAGACTGTAAACATGCTCAACATGTGGACAACACCTGGACAGATAACTGATATCCCTGCTGCCGACGCTAACATGCAGTTCGACACTCACCTCCTTGAGAAGGCCGACTTCGTGCGTCTGAAGACTCTCCAGCTCTCTTACACTCTGCCTAAGAGCATCCTCAACGCTACAGGTTTCATCAACGACTGCAAGGTTTACTTCGTTGGACGTAACCTCCTCACATTCACAGGCTACCAGGGCTTCGACCCAGAGGTTGACTCTAACATCTCTCTCGGCAACTATCCAAACACACGCCAGTACTCTTTCGGCATACAGATGACATTCTAAGAGTCGGCAAGGCGTGGCAGGACATTATCAATGTCGTGCCACATGGACCGGAAAGAATTAGCGAATACACCCTATAAACAAACAAAGAAAAATAACAATGAAAAAAATAATATTGTCAATAATGGCTGTTGCGAGTCTGGGACTTGTATCGTGCGATATGGACCTCAAGCCTTACAACGCCATAGAGGAGACAGAGGCTCTGCAGAGCATTACCGACTTCAAGAACATGCGTGTCGGCCTCTATTCTGGTCTCCGCGGCATCACTGCCGGTGGTTACCTGACAGCCACAGAGCTCCAGGCCGATAACTTTAATGCAGTGGTAGGCTATTCAAACACTTATGGTGATATGCACCGTTGGCAGTACACTCCTACTACTGACACCTTCGAGGGCGTCTACGGTGGATACCAGGGGCTCATCGGCCGCGCCAACTTCATCATCACTAACCAGACTCAGGCCGACACAACAAAGTTTGAGCCAGCTGACCAGGTTACTGTAAAGAAGATAATCGGTGAGGCTTACTTCATGAGAGCATACTGCATCTACCAGCTCTCACAGTTCTTCTGCAAGGCTTATGACGCCTCTATCGCCAACCAGCCAAACACTGGTGTGTCTTACTCAACTGTCTACCAGCCAACATCTGACAACACAAAGTATCCTGGACGTTACACTCTCGAGGAGACTTACAACCAGATTGCAGCTGACCTCGCTGAGGCTAAGGCACGCATCGATGTAGCCGGCTCACCATCTTATGGATACATCTCAAACGATGTCATAACAGCCCTTGAGGCACGTGTGGCCCTCTCAAAGAAAGACTATGCCACAGCAGCACAGAAGGCATCAAGCCTCATAGAGTCACAGACATATCCTCTCTGCGCTGATGTTGACGAGCTCGCCACTATGTGGTGGATGGACGGTGGCACAGAGACAATCCTCCAGATTCCTGTGACATCAAAGGATGAGCTCCCTGCTCAGAACGGTGTGAGATACCTCCCTTATCAGGATGGTGCCGTACCTGACTATATCCCGACTGCTGAGGTTGTCAACCTCTTCGAGGATGGCGACGCACGTCTTGACATCTACTTCGTCATGGATAAGCTGACAACAACAAGCGGTGCGTCAGGCTATGCTGTCGAGTTCAATAAGTTCCCTGACGAGTCTGGCCTCTGGGAGGCTCTCAACAAAGACCAGTCAGCACGCTTCACAAGCGAGCCTAAGGTGTTCCGCATCGGCGAGATGTACCTTATCGCTGTTGAGGCTTATGCACAGATGGGTGACCTCGCCTCGGCTACAAAGTACCTCAATCTCCTCAAGGCATCACGCTTCTACGATTACACAGAGACACACTTCGCTTCTACCGATGCAATCCTCAAGGAGCTGAAGAATGAGCGCCGCCGTGAGCTCCTCGGCGAGGGATTCCGTATCTTCGACCTCAAGCGCTGGGGCGACGACATGGTACGCGGCGAGGTTCAGAACTCTGCATTCTGCCTCTTCCCAGGCTCTGCTGTCACAACAAACATGAAGAAGAGCGCTTCTGACCCAATGTTCGTATGGCCTATACCACAGGCTGAGCGCGACGCTAACCCTCAGATAGTTCAGAATCCTGGATATTAATTATCATCACAAGCATGTGTCCTGTGCGACTCGTCCCGCACATAGCGACGGCAGACACAGGACACTGCACAATAAACATAACCAAGATGAAATACCTCAAAATATTCATGCTCACCGTTGCTGCTGTGGTTCTCGCATCATGCAGCGATGACGAATCATTCAACACACTGCAGACAACTGTAGGTTTTGAGCAAGAAAACATCGCAATAAAGGAGAACGTTGGATTATACAACGTGCCTATAGCTATCGACGGCTACCGTAATGGCGACGTCGCTGTTGAGATCGTGGCAGAGGGAACAGGTGCTAATCCTGCTGTAGAGGGAAAGAACTTCCTCATTACAGACAAGACTCTCTCTCTCCTCGCTGATAATGACACAACTGCCGCTGCTGTGCTTAACGTACAGCTCCAGACTATCGACGACAAGGAGATAAATGACAACAGAGAGCTCACTCTGACAATCAAGTCGGCTCAGGGCGCTACTGTAACGACAAGCAAGGTAGTGATTACTCTCCGCGACAATGATGCCGCATTCTTCGAGAAGTTCTATGGCACATGGACTCTCAAGGGCGTTTACGCCTCTACTGGCAAGGCGTTCGAGAAGAATGTTGTTCTCACAGGTCCTAACGACGAGACAGACCCTGACTACAACAAGAAGCTATGGGCTACTTCTCCAGGTCTCTTCAATGTCGGTGTATCTCTCGATTGTGAGTGGCCATTCTACTTCACATTCGACAAGGAGACAAAGACCGGTACTCTCAGCTTCGGCCTCTATGAGAACTATGTCGCCACATACGGCAGCGCATACCAGTGGGTATTCGTTACTTCCGACGGCGAGAACTTCTTAACAGACCCTGTCGTCGCTACATGGAAGCTCGACGAGAATGGTGGCCTGCCAGCAGTCATAGAGTGGGATCCAGATGCTACGATTTATCTCTACCAGCCAGGAGCCGGATGGTGGGAGGCTATGTACAATATCCAGCTTGTGCAGAAATAATTAGCTGAAAATGATACTCCAGAGGGAGAGTGACTCTATTCAAGAGAGTTTGCTCTCTCTCTGTTTTCGCTATTATAGACCGTTTTTTATTCCCTTCCTAATCACTTTTTAGTCTGTTATCATGAGAAAGATTCTCTTTTTCCTCCTTATATCACTATTTGCTTTCGCTGCTTCCGTTTCGGCAAAGAAACGCACAGTGGCTGAGATGAAGGCTGCTGCTATAACCGCCCTGAACGACAAGTCGCTCAACTCAAAAGGCTCGATAGCTAAGGCTTCAAACCTCAATGTGGCCTACGAGACAAGCCAGATGACTGTCCTGGCATCTGATGCCAACACTGTCATCGTGTCTAACGACGATGCCTTCGATGCCATCCTCGCCATCACAGAGACACCATTCACAGCCGCTGACCTCCAGAATCCCGGACTGAGATGGTGGGTAGAGGCGATGAATGAGTCGCTTGAGACATATCTCGCCACAGGGACAAGGCCGGCAAGAGTAGCACCATCGGCCAACCATAAACCTGAGGTGCCCGCCTTGTTGAAGACAAAATGGGGACAGGACGCACCCTATAACAATATGACCCCAACATACATTAAGAATAATGTTGAGAAGCATTTCGTGACAGGTTGTGTGGCTACGGGCATGGCGCAGATAATGAAATATTATAATTATCCTGCTACCGGACAAGGCTCTGCAAGCTACCGTTGTAACCTTATCATTGATGGTGACGCAACCACACAGCTGTTGACGGTCAACTTTGCCAAAGGCAATTATGCGTGGGACGATATGCTCGACACGTACGGAGCCTCGGCGACAGAAGCCCAGGAAGAAGCCGTAGCAAAGCTTATGTACCATTGTGGTGTAAGTGTGAAGATGGATTATGATATCTCAGGCTCAGGCTCTTTCACCTTCAAGGCTGCCGACGCCCTTGTCAACAAATTCCTTTATGACAGCAATATCTGCATGTATGCGCGTAGCTTCATGAACGAGGCAGAATGGATGAATATAATCTTCACCCACCTGTCAGCAGGCGAGCCGATACTCTATGGTGGACAGTCAAAGAGCGGTGGACACGAGTTCGTTGTCGACGGCTATAATGAGAAGGGCCTCGTGAGTGTCAACTGGGGCTGGAACGGCAAGTCTGACGGATTCTTCGATGTCGCTTCGCTGAATGGATATAGCAGCAGTCAGGACATGCTTCCTGTCTTCATGCCAAAGGAGAACAGTATAAGAAAATCAATGTTCGGATATGGTGACAGCAACGGACTATCATGCACCAAGACAATAGGCGGCAAGCTCAATGCCAAGGCTGACTATTGCATTAATCTCGACTATAGGGATTTCAGCGGCAGTGTAGCCATGATTGCCAAGTCTATTGACAACCCACAGGCAGAGGAAATAATCCTCGAACAGACTGCAAAGACATGCAAGGCTTACGGCTATGACCTGAAGATTAACAGCTTCTCTGTAACTTTCAGCAATGTCTCCGTAGCTTCTCTTCCTGACGGAAAATACCGTGTTTACCTCGCTACTAAGTGTTCTGAGCAGCCCGAGTGGCAGCCGATAAGAAGCAATGAGAATGTCTCAAACTCATCAATAATCACTGTCACATCGGGCAAGCCTGCTCTGGAGACTGAATCAGACTCAAGCTGGACAGGCATCACGAATGTCTCTGCTGATGAGAAACAGGCTGATGCTGGTGTTGAGTATAACCTCAATGGAATGAAGGTTGACGATGCCTACAAGGGTATCGTCATACGCAACGGGAAGAAATATATCAGGAAATAAACATCGGGGAATTATCCCTTAAGGTTTTTTCATAACATTGACGGGCAGCACGCTGTAATATGCGACCTGCCCGTCATCCGCTTTTATCTGTCCGGTAGATACTTATCATCCGCCGATGTCACTCTGTCATAACAGCCCGATGGCCATAAATATCGATATGGTAAGCAGCTGTAACCAATAAAAACGATTATCCCCGCCAGCTCGAACATGATGAGCTGACGGGGATAAGTGTATATATTGACGGCCCTGTGGGGCCTTTATTTTCAGATAGACTCAAGTATATGCTTCAAGACAACAGAGCATGATATCTCGCGGTTGGCAGCCTCTGGGATGACGAGAGACGCTGGAGACTCTATGACATCGTCTGTAACAATCAGTCCACGGCGCACTGGAAGACAGTGGAGGAACTTGCCGTTGTTTGTCCATGACATATGCTCGGTGTCTATTGTCCACGACATGTCCTTCGATAGAATCTTGCCGTAGTCCGTAGGGTTTGTCACACCAGGGCAGGACCAGTTCTTGGCATAGACGAAGTCAGCACCCTCAAGAGCCTTCTTCTGGTCATACTCTACAGTGGCACGGCGTGTCTCCCCTGTATGAGGGTCGGTATATTCCAGGAACTTAGGGTCGAGCTCATAGCCGTGAGGGTGGGTGACAACAAGCTCTACGTCAGGAGCGGCGAGCATCCACTGGGCATATGAGTTGGGCACTGCCTGAGGCAGGGCCCTGCAGTGAGGAGCCCATGTCAGCACAGCCTTCATCTTCTTGTGGTTGAAGTCAAAGGCCTCAGGATTGCCGTTAGCAAAGGGAAGATTGTTGTCCCTTGCCCATGACTCCTCCATGGTTATGAGGTCGGCAAAAGCCTGGAGAGGATGCACGGTGGCTGTCTCCATGGCGAAAACAGGTTTGCCACTGTATTTGAGGAACTGGTTGAGGACTGTCTCCGCATAGTCATAATCGCGGTCAGAGAGACCAGCAAAAGAGCGAACACCGATGACATCACAATAGCATGCCATGACCGGTATGGCCTCAAGCAGATGCTCTGCCTTGTCCCCGTCCATGATGACTCCACGCTCTGTCTCAAGCTTCCAGGCACCTGCATTGACATCAAGCACAATGACATTCATGCCAAGGTTCATCGCTGCCTTCTGTGTTGAGAGACGTGTGCGTAGTGAGTTGTTGAAGAATATCATCATGAGAGTCTTGTTATGACCCAGATGCTGATACTTGAAACGGTCGTTCTTAATCTCGAGTGCCTCCTGCATTGCCTTCTTCAGACAGCCGAGGTCTTGTGGGTTGACAAATGATCTCATCGGTAATAATGGTTTTATCCTACACATCTTCCCATGCCAGATAGCTGGCTGTGGACTGTGCGGGGGGAGGGTTTCTTGTTCGTGATGCAGAGCTTATGGGGCAGTGTCAGGAAGACATCGCGGCGTTATTATTGGCGTGTCTGTCCGTGTCCGTCTATCAGCCACTTGTATGTCGTCATCTCATTGAGCCCCATAGGGCCGCGTGGGCCAAGCTTCTGTGTAGAGATTCCTATCTCAGCTCCTAATCCGAACTGTGCGCCATCGGTGAATGATGTCGGCGCGTTAACATAGACGCAGGCAGCGTCGACGTGCTGTCTGAATAGCCCGGCTGATGCCTCGTCGTCTGTGATGATACACTCTGAGTGGCCTGAGCTGTAACGCCTGATGTGGGACAGGGCATCCTCTATCGTGTCGACAGTCTTCACGCTCATCTTGTAGTCCATCCACTCACGTCCGTAGACATCCATGTCGTCGTCGGCACACAGTATCGCATCGTCAAGCATCTCGGCGGCGCGCTTGTCGGCATAGATTGTCACACGGCCAGCCATAGGTTGGCAAAGTGCCTTCAAATCTGGAAGCCTGTCCTTGTGGATAAGCAGACAGTCGAGGGCGTTGCAGACAGAGACACGGCGCGTCTTGGCATTGTTGACAATGGCCTTGCCCATCTCCAGGTCTCCATATTTGTCGAAGTAGGCGTGTACGACACCAGCGCCAGTCTCTATGACCGGTATGCGTGCGTTGTCCCTGACAAACTCTATAAGCCTCTTTCCTCCGCGGGGAATGCAGAGGTCTACATACCCGACAGCGTTCAGCATCTCATGAGTGGCCTCGTGAGTGGCAGGCATCAGGTTTATGATATCGGGTGATATGCCATGCTTCTCAAGCACATCCTTTATGAGCCTCACGGCTGCCTTGTTCGAGTCGTCGGCATCCTTCCCGCCTTTAAGTATGCAGGCATTGCCTGATTTCAGACACAGAGCGAAGACATCGAACGTGACATTAGGACGTGCCTCATATATGACACCTATGACCCCGAATGGCACGGAGACACGGCGCAGATGTAGCCCGTTGTCGAGTGTGCGCTCACATGTGATGTGGCCAAGAGGTGATGGCAGACACGCCACATGGCGCATATCAGACGCTATGTTGTCAAGACGTGAGGGCGTAAGCAGCAGACGGTCATACAAGGGATTGGACTTCTCCATGCGCGAGAGGTCGGCGGCGTTAGCCTCAAGCAGCGTGTCTTTATCATGCTTTATGGCATCGGCCACAGCATGAAGGACAGCCGACTTGTCTGCATCTGACAGCTGTGCGAGATACAGGCTTGCATCCTTGGTCTTTCTGAATATATCTGTCATGATGGTATGAATTCTGTAAATGGGGTTTCTGATGGCTTCTCAAGAATATCGGTGAGAATATGCTCACGCGTGCCGTTGGCGATGACGACACGTATACCTTTTGCTGCCACTGTGCGCGCTGTGTTATACTTTGAGGTCATGCCTCCACGTCCTGCCGGGCTTTTTGACTGTTGGATAAAGCCGTCGAGACAGTCGGAGGGCTTCACGTGCCTTATGAGCTGGCTCGCAGGGTCTGACGGATTGCCTGTGTAAACACCGTCGATATTGGAGAGAAGGACGAGAGTGCGTGCGCCAATCATGCCTGCTATAAGTCCTGACAGCTCATCATTGTCAGTGAACATCAGCTCTGTCACGCATACTGTATCGTTCTCGTTGACAACAGGAATGACACCATTGTCGAGCATAACCTCCATACATGCCTTCTGGTTGTCATACTGCTGGCCTGCCATGAAGTTCTCCTTCATTGTCAGAATCTGGCCTATATGCAGCCCATGTTCGCGGAAGAGCTGGTAATAGAGGTTAATGAGCTTCACCTGACCTATGGCAGAGAACAGCTGCCGTTGCTCAACAGTGTCAAGCTCGAAGTCAACTTTCAGCTCGCTACGTCCGCAGGCCACTGCTCCCGATGTGACAAGAATCACCTCGTAACGGTGCTCCTTCAGCCAAGCTATCTGGTCGACAATGGCAGAGAGACGGGTTATATCGAGCTTCCCTTTAGGAGTGGTGAGCACATTTGAGCCCACCTTGACTACTATTCTTTCCACAATATGAAATCAATGTCCTATACTCTTTCTCACTTCTTCATGCCTGCCTTGAGGCATCTTATCACTGCAGAGTTGAACGATGCGTGGTCCAGCTCGTTAAGTCCTTTTATAGTCACACCGCCAGGTGTCGTGACCTTGTCGATTGCAGCCTCTGGGTGCAAGCCAGTCTCTGCGAGCAGCGTCACAGCCCCTTTCATGGTCTGCATCGCTATGTCCTGTGCATCCTTGGGGTAGAATCCCATCTCTACACCGCCTTCCATCATGGCCCTTATGAATCTCATGACGTATGCTATGCCACAGCCAGCCATCATCATGCCGGCAGCGATGAGACGCTCCTCGCAGACCTTGACAGCGCCGACAAGAGAGAAAATCCTCCTGACTGACTCGGCGGAAGACTCTGATACACCATCCGCTCCAGCAACAAATGTCATGCTCTCGCCAAATTCTGCTGCTATATTCGGCATAGCATAGAATATCTGGGCATGCTCGTCGTGGAACATGTTCCTGAGGTCTGAGGTCTGGATATTGGCAGCAACGGAGACAATAATCTGGTTGTTTAAGTTTACGGTTGGTGTGATCTCTTCGACCACATGGTTTATCAGCCATGGCTTCACAGCCAGGATGATGATATCAGCGTCTGCCGCTGCTGCCGTATTATCCAATGTCGTGTGCAGCTCAGGAAACTCCTCGCTCATCTTGTCGAGCGTCTTCTGGGTCTTCGCTGTCACTGTTATCTCCAAGCCTTCAGGCATCTCATTCTTGCGTGCGGCCTTGGCCCAGCCCTTTATAAGGGCGCCACCCATATTGCCCGCACCTATAACAGATATCTTCATATGGCTTAAAATATTTTCCTGAAACGTTCTATGAAATCATCCGCATCAGCCTTGGTGATGCACAATGGAGGGAGGAGACGGAGGACATTTGTGCCCGAGCATCCGGTGAAGCAGTGCTGCTCGCTGACGAGACGTGTGCGTGGCTCCTTGTAAGGGATATCTAGCTCGATGCCTATCATGAGGCCGCGGCCGCGGACATCAACGATATGCGGGCACTCACTCTTCAGCTCACGCAGGCGCTGCATGAGATACTCGCCCACTATGTTGGCATTCTCTACAAGGCGCTCGCTCTCCATGACGTCGATAACTGCTATCGCTCCGGCGCATGCGAGGTGGTTCCCGCCGAATGTAGTGCCAAGCTGTCCGTAGACTGCCTTGAACTTTGGGGATATCAGTACGCCGCCCATAGGGAAACCATTACATATTCCCTTGGCAACTGTGACAACATCAGGAGCCTGGCTCATATCGTAATTGCCGTCAGCATCCGTATCCATCAGCCACTGGTGGGCGAAGAATCTGCCTGAGCGACCGTAACCACACTGTATCTCGTCGCATACAAGCACAGTGTCATACTTGGTGCAGAGCTGTCGCAAGGCGAGATAGAAATCCTTGTCGACGAGGCGTATTCCGCCGACACCCTGGATGCATTCTATCAGTACAGCGCACACGTCACCTTTTGATAGTTCCGCCTCCCATGCCTCGATATAGTTCATTGGGAGATAGGTGACATGTCCGTTCTGGTTTATTGGAGCTATTATCTTGGGGTTGTTTGTTGCCTCCACAGCGAGCGATGTGCGTCCATGGAAAGCTTTCTCAAGTGAGAGAATCCGTGTGCGTCCGTTATAGAAGCTTGCCAGCTTCATGGCGTTCTCGTTAGCCTCAGCCCCTGAGTTGATGAGGAAGAGGTTATATTCCTCATATCCACAGATATGTCCGAGACGTGCGGCAAATGTCTTCTGGAGAGGATTCTGGACAGAGTTGGAGTAGAATCCAAGCTTGTTCAGCTGGTTTGTCATAGCCTCGACATAGTGTGGATGGCAGTGTCCTATGCTTATGACTGCATGGCCTCCGTAGAGGTCAAGGTATTCTTGTCCCTTGTCGTCCCATACTTTACAGCCGAGACCTTTGTCGATAGTGACATCAAGGAGTGGGTAAACATCGAATAGTTTCATACGTCGAAATGATTAAAAAGCTGAGGCTTTGAGGTTCAGTCCGGTATGCTCGTCCATACCGAACATAATGTTCATGTTCTGGAGAGCCTGGCCTACGGCTCCCTTCAGCAGATTGTCTATTATGGAAGTGATTACTATCTTCTTCCCGAAGACATCAACATGGACGAGGGCCTTATTCGTATTGACCACCTGCTTGAGGTCAAGAGGCTTGTCTGAATAGTGTGTGAAGGCGGCGTCGGCATAGAACGCCTTGTACAGGGCGACTATCTCTGCCACATCGGCCTTGTCGTCGAGTGTCACTACCTCTGTGCAGAAGATGCCTCTTGGGAAATCTCCACGGTAGGGGATAAAGTCGAGTGATATGCCCTTTGCCTCAATATCATCGAACCCATTGTCGAGAGTGTCGACTACGGCTGGAGCGTCCTGAGGTCTCAACTCGTTCAGGGTCTGGCATATCTCGTGCAGATGCTGGTGTGTGAAGAGCTTGTAGACAGAGAAGTTGTTGTTGCGCCATGAGAAGTGTGTTGTTGCCGATGGCTTCTGTCCTGCCCCTGTCGAGCCTGTCACGGCGTTCACGCTGATGTCGTGAACGAGCTTCCCTGCCTTCGCCAACGGAAGCAGACCAAGCTGGATACATGTGGCGAAGCATCCCGGATTGGCAAGATGCTGGCACTGTGCGATGGAGTCTCTGTGTATCTCTGGCAGGCCATAGACATAATCGTGTCCGCCCTTGATGCGGAAGTCTTGGGCAAGGTCGATTATCTTCACTCCCTCCGGTATGGTATTCTGGTTGAGGAATGCCTCGCTCTTACCGTGGCCGAAACAGAAGAATACCACATCAACATCGTTGAACGGCATGTCTGATGTGAACTCAAGCTCGGTGTCTCCTATAAGTCCCTCATGGACATCATAAACCTTGTTGCCAGCATTCGACTCGCTGTTGGCAAAAACAATCTCTACCTCTGGATGGCTCAGCAGCAGACGTATAAGCTCACCGCCTGTATATCCTGCCGCTCCCAATATACCTACTCGTACCATATTTCTATCTTGTTTCTATAGCTTGTTTCTTCATTATGGATGTGCCCACAGGTCTTTTCTTCCAGACTTTCTCTGCTTGTTGTGTTGACTGGAGTGTGCTTTCACAATGCCTTTCTCTCAAGCAGAATCAGACTGTTTAAGAGATGCTTCTCCTTCCGGATTATTATGCGCCTGGTAACGTCTGTATACAATAAGAGGACCACCCCGTGACATGATGTACGGCGACGGCCCTTCAATACTGGTTAATAAGAATCTCTCCTATACGTTATGCCGACTTCTGTATGCCTGCATACGTAGTCAACCGCAATGCCAGGTGTCATTCTCAGACTTCCCGTCCCACGACGTCAGTCAAACCACGTCAGTGGGTGAGATTCCCCATCCATGTCTGCCTTAGGCAGTGTATAGTCATCAGGACCTGTTGGATTTCTTTGATGATGTTGTCGGGGTGACCAGACTCGAACTGGCGACCACACGCCCCCCAGACGCGTACGCTAACCAACTGCGCCACACCCCGATTCAATCATCAATGTCTTTTCTTTCCCTTTTGCGGAGGAATGCACCATGCCTGTCATGTTGTGTCATGCATGGCATGAGATGCATTGTCGGGGTGACCAGACTCGAACTGGCGACCACACGCCCCCCAGACGCGTACGCTAACCAACTGCGCCACACCCCGATTTTTGCCTGTCCTGAACCTATGTCTCTCCGTCTGCTCTCCTGATGTGAGTCTTTGTCGTGGCTGTTGTCAGCCATGTGAACTCCCTGTTGTGTTGAGCCAGACGGCGTGGATGGTTCCTGATTGCGGGTTTAGGAGTGGCAGAGCCAGCACGATAGAGTGCCAGTATCATGCCTCTCACTAAAGCGACGCAAAATTAGTCATAATTTTCCAAACAACCAAACGTTTTCCCTAAAACTGAACGAAAGAGTCTCTTTTTTTCATTCTGTAGCCAGAGAATGGGCTGTCTCTGCATGTCACCGGCCATTTTCCGGAGGTGTTATGACATGTGTCTTACAGCGGGACAGAGAGGGTGGGGTAGCGCTTGCGCTTGTTGGTGGTCTTGTCCACAGCTGTGACTGCTTCTTGACAGGCGGTGGGTGAGTATCACTTACGCTCGTCGGGGTGAGCGAGATAGTATGCGCGCAGTGCTGTCGATGTTACCTTGATGAAGCCCTTTGCGTCTTCTGATGTCCATGCCTTTGCTGTCTCACCATATTCGCCGAGCTTGTTCTTGACGAGGTCGTTAGGCGAGTCAACTCCGACAGTCTCGAATGTGAGTGGGCGGAGGAGAAGTGTCACCTCGCCTGTGACATTACGCTGTGATGACTCAAGCATGGCCTCAATGTCCATCATGACAGGCTCAAGATACTGTGACTCGTGGAGGAACATCCCATACCAGTTGGCTACCTGGTCCTTCCAGTACTGCTGCCACTTGGAGAGTGTGTATTTCTCGAGGAACCTGTGTGCGCCGATTATGAGCATTGGCGCTGCCGCCTCAAATCCCACTCGTCCCTTTATACCTATTATTGTGTCGCCCACGTGGCAGTCTCTGCCTATTCCATAGGCTGAGCCGATGCGCTCCACTTCCTGTATAGCCTTTATCTTGTCGTCATAGTTTACACCGTTGACTGATACAAGCTGTCCCTTCTCGAAGCCGAGCTTCAGTGTCTCGGGCTCCTCTTTCGTGACGTGCTTCAGATAGGCTGTCTCTGGTAGGCCCTGCTTCGAGTCGAGTATCTCTCCGCCACATATAGATGTTCCCCATAGACCTACGTTATATGAGTATTTCAGCTTGGTGAAGTCAGCGTAGTATCCATTTGCGTTAAGATAGTCGACCTCCTCTTGTCTTGAGAGGTTCCTGTCGCGTGTGAGAGTGATTATCTCGACTCCAGGGGCCATCACGAGGAATGTCATGTCGAATCGTATCTGGTCGTTTCCTGCACCCGTAGAGCCGTGTGCGATGGCGTCTGCGCCTATCTCCTTGGCATAACGTGCTATGGCTATGGCCTGGAAGATACGCTCAGAGGAGACGGAGATAGGATAGCAGTTGTTACGCAGGACATTGCCGTAGACCATATACTTGAGTGACTTCTCGTAGTATTCCTGTGTGACATCGAGTGTTATGTACTTCACGGCGCCGAGCTTATAGGCGTTCTCCTCGTTCTGTTTCAGCTGCTCAGCAGAGAATCCTCCCGTATTTGCGCATGCTGCATAAACCTCGTATCCCATTTCCTTTGTCAGATACATGACATTATATGATGTGTCGAGTCCGCCACTGAAGGCCACTACAACTTTCTTTTTCTTCTCCATCGTAAGTGTGATTTATATTTGTTTTTTCTATTTTGTGTTCTTGTCATACCGGCTCATGGCCTTGTCTCCGGCACATTGTCGCCGCTGTGGCAGCAATATTTCCCCGTCAGAAGTCTATGCCCCTTACTGTCAGTGTGCGTACGATGTCCTGGAATACGCTGACGGGTGTTGGCTCTCCCTTGTGCTTCTCAGGGTCGTAGAGCATGCCTGTGCATATGCAGAACTTACGGTTCTTGGCCATGAGTATGTCATGGTTGCAGCATCCCTCGCATCCTTTCCAGAATGCGTCGTCGTCAGTAAGCTGGTTGAAAGACACTGGCACATACCCGAGCTGGGTGTTCATCTTCATTACGGCATCGCCTGATGTCAGCGAGAAAATCTTGGCATTGGGCCATCTCACACGTGCCAGGGTGAAGGTATAGTCCTTTATCCTCCTTGCTACTCCCATTCCCAAGTAGTCAGGATGTACTATGAGTCCAGATGTTGTGACATAGTGTTTGTTGCCCCATGTCTCGATATAGCTGAATCCGGCGAACCTGTCTCCGCAGAGTGCGAGCACAGCCTTTGACTCCTTCATCTTTGTGGCTACATACTCATGTGTTCTCTCCGCTATACCTGTTCCGCGTTTCTTGGCTGCCTCACGTATGGTGTCGATGATGGTGTCTACATATTTCTCGTCATCGGCATCCGCAACCTTTATTTTTATATCCTCGTGCATGATAAATCAGAAATAAACATCTTATTTGATATCAGGAATGACGTACGACAGTGCGTCAATCACCTCAGAATGCTCGGCATCCTCTGCCAGCACAATGAATATTGTGTCGTCTCCGGCTATTGTCCCCAATATTGTCTTTATTCTTGCGTTGTCGATATTGTACGCTATGCTCGACGCGTAGCCTGGCCTTGTGCGTATTACGCCCATGTTCCTGGAGAATGTTATGGAGACGAAGCCTGACGAGAGGAGCATCTCGCGTGCTGTCATGGGTTTCTGCACGCGCTTATACATTGTCTCTGTCGGCAGGACATAAATATACTTTCCGTTAGCCATGGCCGCCTTGGCCACCTTCAGTTGCTTCATGTCCCGTGACAGTGTCGCCTGTGTTACATTGAACCCTTCAATGCGCAATGCACGCAGGACATCCTCCTGTGAGCATAACTCTTGTGAGGAGAAAAGCATCCTAAGTGTTTCGAGACGGTCGTTCTTTTGTGCCATGGAGTGTATATTTATTCAGTATTTAACGTCGATATTCTTATTCGGGATGCAAAATTAATCATATTTATGCAGACTACCAAATATTTATTCATGTTTTTTGTATGCAAGCTGAAAATATTTTGAATACGCTTGCGCTTGCCTGTATAAATATGCGATATGGCGCTTCCGCTTCTCGTGACTCGTGTTTTCTCCTGTCACTTTCTTGCGGGCAAATATGGCTTGGCGACTGGTGGAGCCGGGCATGGATGGCCGGTCAGGGTGTTATTATCGCCAGTGTCGGGTCTATTGTCTTGCGGGCGGGACTCTCTTACCGCCTGTCTTTCGTGGCAGAGCCGTATGGGCATGCCCGTAAATGATTATATATACAGTATGCCGGCAGGTGTCTCTGTCTTCACATCCTTGTGGGAGTGTCGGTGATGACGCCTGCCGGTATTGGTCTTCTTGTTATGCTCTTTTCGGGTCTAAAACTCTGTCTCGCCTTCCTCATACTCAGACAGCAGCAGATGCTCTCCGTCGAACACGGCGTATGTGAACTGTGTTATCCAGTCGCCGAGAATCATCATGCGCTTTGTCGCTGTCAGCATCAGGTCGAGCTCTATGTGCCGGTGTCCGTATATGAAATAGTCTATGTCGGGGTGTGATATCATATACTCCTTAGTGTAGAGGACGAGATGCTCGCGGTCCTCGCCCATATATTCGGGCTCTCCCGATGTGTTCAGTCCGGTAGTCACGTTTCCGTTATACTGTGTCCCAGCGGCTCCCTCTGTCTCTATTGTTCCCTGTGCCATAGCCTTCACCCGTTTCATCCGTGAGTGTTTTGCCCATGTCATGCCGAGCCACATGCTTATGCGTGGGTGGAGCATAGAGAAAAGCCGCTGGCATGTTGTGTTGCGGAAGATGGCTCTCAGCATCCTGAACTGCCGGTCGGGGTCGCCGAGTCCGTCGCCATGTGCGAGATAGAACACCTTATTATACAGCTCTATGGTCTCTGGCTTGCGGTGGAGTGTCACTCCGCATTCTGTCTCCAGATATCCATACATCCATATGTCGTGGTTCCCGGTGAAGTAATGTACCTCCACGCCCATGTCTGTCAGCTCGCTTATCTTGCCAAGGAAGCGTGTGTAGCCCTTAGGCACAGCATACTTCCACTCATACCAGAAATCGAACATGTCGCCAAGCAGATATACTGCTTTTGCCTGGTTCTTTATAGAGTCGAGGAAACGTACCAGCCTCCGCTCCTGCATGCGTGCGTGCGGTATGCCCCATGAGCCGAGGTGTGCGTCGCTGATGAAGTATATCTTTTCCATTGTCCTTGGTGTCTGTTAATGAGAGATTTTGATTGAGCCACCTCCCTCTCTCGCATGAGGCGGAGATAGCTGTCGTCCAGCCATTATTGGTTTGTTATGGGTAGTGTGGTTGTCTTCTACGGTTTGTTGTCGTCAACATGCTTACGGCCGTGCCTATTCGAATCCGAGCTCCACTCGTGCTTCCTCGGTCATCATGCTCTTGTCCCATTCCGGTTCGAAGACCATGTTTATCGTTGCCGATGTGACTCCCTGCACAGCTTCCACCTTTGTCCTCACATCCTCAAGGATAAAGTCGGCTGCCGGACATGATGGCGCTGTGAATGTCATGTCGATATCGAGTGTGCCGTCGTCCTGCAGGTCTATCTTGTATATGAGGCCGAGGTCGTATATGTTTACGGGTATCTCAGGGTCGTAGACTGTCTTGAGCACATCGACGATGCGCTCCTCTACCTTCAGTTTCTCGTCTGCTGTCAGTGGGGCATGTGTGTTGTTTTCTGTTGTTACCATTATGTTCTGGGGTGTTCTGTTATATGTTTCTGTGTTGGATATTCTATGTGTTGGGCCATGTGTCCAGCCATTTTGCCGCTTTTTTTTGTAGCGTCCATCATGTCGTGCCAGCCGTTTGCCCGGTCTCTGTCCCTTATGCTACGGTCAGTGAGGCAGCATGTCTTTCTTTGTGACGCTGTCTCTTTTTGGGCTTCTGGCCCTTCATCTGTGACTTCATGGGCATAGCCACTCCGTTTGTCTTGCCTGCTGCATGGTCTGCCTAAATCTTCCCGTGCTCCATGTAGCTGTAGTATTTTCCCTCGGTCACTATGATATGGTCGGCAAGGTGCAGGCGCATTAGTTTCAGCGCGTCGGCCACCTGTCTCGTTATTCTGTCGTCCTGTCCTGATGGTGAGGCGTTGTTTGACGGGTGGTTATGTGCCAGCACCACGACTGTGGCATTGTTCAGGATGGCGTGCTTGACGATTATCCTGACATCCACGGCAGTCTCTGTCAGTCCGCCCTGTGATAGCCTTATGGCGTCGCCTATCAGCTTGAAGTTCTGGTTCAGCAGCACTATCCAAGCCTCCTCTGTTGGCAGGTCCTGCATCTTCGGTTGCAGGTATTCGAATATTGACTGTGCTGATGACAGGTCTATTCGTTGCCTTGCCTCCTCTGCCTGTCGCCTTTTTCCCAGCTCGCATGCTGCGAGCAGCGTTATTGCCTTTGCCTCTCCGATGCCGTTGAAGTCCATCAGCTCGCCTATTGTCATCTGTCCTAATGAGCGCAGCGAGTCGCCCCTTGAGGCCATGACACGGCGCATGAGGTCCACGGCGCTCTCTCTCGCCGAGCCCGAGCCGATGAGTATGGCGAGCAGTTCGGCATTGCTTAGTGCCCCCGGGCCTTTTGCCATCATCTTCTCGCGTGGCCTGTCGTCGGGCTGCCAGTTGTTTATGCTTAGTTTGTCCATTGTGGTCGGCTGCCTTTGTTGTGGTCTCCTGTGTGTGGCAGGGTGGGGTTGCTTACTTGTAGAATGTCTTGTCGAATGCGTGGAACTCGTCTTTCCCTCTCACACAGCGCTGCCACCATGCGTATATGAATCCGCATCCGTAGCCCATCAGCTGGACGAAAGCCGCCGCTACGCTGCGTGCCCCTATGCCTGCTGAGCGTGTCGATATGGTGGCGTCGCAGAATATGAGCAGGGCGTAGATGATGATTGGCAGCAGCGGCCCCATACAGAGCCAGTACCAGCGGTGGAGGGCGTCAGGTCCCGGGCCGTAGACCATCAGCATGCGTCCGACGAATGCTGTGGCAAGCAGGAGCACGACACCGACAGTGAAGACCATAGGGAGGAGATGGACAAGCTTCAGCGTGCCGGGATGCCGTTTCGTCAGGTTTATGCGCGCTATGCCGCTGTTGTATACTTGTCTCCAGAATTTCCTGTAGTCTGTGCGGCGCTTGTGCCATACCCATGCTGTCGGGAACAGCCGTGTCTTGTAGCCTGCCTCGACTATGCGGTATGAGAAGTCTATGTCCTCGCCGAACCTCATCTTCGAGAATCCTCCCAGCTTCTGGTATACCTCGCGGCGCACTCCCATATTGAACGAGCGTGGGAAGAACTTGTCGAGCTTCTTCTTCCCGCCGCGTATACCGCCTGTCGTGAAGAATGCTGTCATGGAGTATGAGATGGCCTTCTGTGTCGGTGTGAACGATGGGTGTGAGCTGTCAGGGCCTCCGAAAGCGTCGGCTGGCGCCTTCTCGAGCTCTTTCGTGACGGCCTCGATGTATGTCTCAGGCAGTACAACGTCTGAGTCGAGGATGAGCAGATAGTCACCACTGGCGCGCTCTGCACCATAGTTGCGGCTTTGTCCCGGCCCGGAGTTGGGCTTCTGGTAATAGTGTATGTCCAATGCCGTGGCATATTTCTGACATACCTTCTGGCATGTCACAGCCGAGCCATCCTCTACGATAATCACCTCAAAGCCCCGCTCGCTCTGGCGTGTGAGGCTGTCAAGCAGCTCGTCCACCTCGTCCGGACGGTTATAGACTGGCACTATTATGCTGTATCTCATATTTATATATAGGTGTGTTCTTTTGGTCAGTGTGGCAGGTTGAGACGCCTCCCTGGTTGGTATCCCGAGGCCCTTACGGGTTTCCCCTTGGCTCTTCAGGCTGTCTTCGTTCCATGCCATCGTCGGCTCTTTGGCTGTCTCTGCGCCTGTAAAAGAATAAAGACTGGCTCGGCCTATATACCGTCAGCGTCCCAGCGTCCTTGTGCCATGTGTGTGGGAGACGTCACTCCCTGTGTTGTGGCATATGGTCATGAGGCATCTTGTGCCTTGTGCTGCTGTGGCGCTGGTTATAGGCAGAACCAGCCTGGATAGTAGTATGGAGGTCAAGCCGCCACCTTCTCTCCCGCTTTAGGGATGTGGTTGTGGCATTACTCCTTCACGCGCTGAACGTAGCTTCCGTCGCGTGTGTCGACGATAATCTTGTCGCCCTCTTTGCAGAAGAGAGGTACCATGACAGTTCCGCCAGTCTCTACAGTAGCCTTTGTCAGGGTGTTTGTTGCAGTGTTGCCCTTAGCGCCCGGCTCCATGTATGTTATCTCGAGTGTTGTCTTGACAGGCATCTCAGCTGTGAGGATAGTCTCTGTCGAAGAGTCAGAAACGACCTCCACGACATCGCCTTCCTTCATGTACTCGCTTCCGATAACCATGTTCTTGTCTATGTTCACCTGGTCAAATGTCTCCTGGTTCATGAACACAGCGTCCTCGCCGTCCATGTAGAGAAACTGGTATGGACGGTGCTCTACGCGCACATCCTCAAGAGCCTCACCGATGTTGAAGCGCTTCTCGATGACATAGCCTGAGACAACGTCCTTAAGCTTTGTACGCATGAATGTGTTACCCTTACCTGGCTTAACGTGGAGGAACTCCACAACAACGAGCAGCTTGCCGTCAAGACGAATGACTGTGCCGTTCTTGATGTCTTGTGATTTGATCATGTTTTGTCGGTTATTTTGTTCTGTTTCCGTTTATGTTATTCTTGTCGCTTAATGTGCTTAATTACCTTCCCTTCACTCATTTTCGTGTGCAAAGGTACTATATTTTTCTTAAAAAACACTTATTTTCTTATGAAAAATCGATTATTCTTTGGATTATTAAAATATTTTATGTACTTTTGCATCCCGAATTGTTGAAAAAATCATAAAATACAAGATAAAAATGAAAAGAACATTCCAGCCACACAATCGTCGTCGCGTTAACAAACATGGTTTCCGTGAGCGCATGAAGACCAAGAATGGTCGCCGCGTTCTCGCTTCTCGTCGTGCACATGGCCGCAAGAAGCTCACAGTTTCTGACGAGAACCACGGTAAGTAATCCTTATCAGACATTTAGCGCCACAGGCGTCAAGTACAGCAGCAGAAGACTCCTCTTCAGGCTGCTTTTTTTATGCCCGTATGACAAGTGGCGGCATGATGGATAGCTCATGGCGCCGCTCTGCCTGTCGCCAATGGCCAGGTTACAGATTCTTATATGGGAGGCGGGTGTGGCTTACAGTTTCCAAGCTGTGGCATGGCATTTCCCAAGAGGTACAGGATGAGGCTGTCACATGTGCTGGATGAGCCCGTCATATGTGCTGGATGACAAGCCAAGAGATACTGCTTTCAATCCTAAACCTTGCAGAGAGAGAATTACAAGTAGGTGTGCATGATGATTTACATGCTTTTTTTCGGCATGATATACATTATATATTAAATATATTTTGTAACTTTGCTGCAAAAATAATAGAGCATAAATGCAGACCCGAACATTCATACGCAAGCTTTGCAGCCGCTATATATGGCTCAACCTGGCCCTCATGGCAGCCCTCATGATGCTTCTCGTCCTCCTGTTAGGCTGGGCAGCAGCAGTCTACACCCATCATGGAGAAGAAATCTCTGTGCCCGATATATGTAACAAGAAATTCCCCGATGCGGAGAATCTCCTTGAGGCCGCCGGCCTCACAATTGTCGTCAGTGACACCAGCTACAACCGCCATCTCCCTCCTGACTGCATACTGCAACAGTCGCCTGACCCCGGACAGAAGGTGAAGAGTGGCCGCGTCGTCTATGTCACAATAAACGCGTCGACAAAGCCGACACTCGTCATGCCCGATATCGTCGACAACAGCTCGCTGAGAGAGGCTATGGCGAAACTGCGCATACTCGGGTTCAAGGTAGGAGAGCCACAGTATGTGGCAGGAGAGAAAGACTGGGTCTACGGAGCCATATCGAGAGGGCAGAGACTGTCGGCAGGCGATAAGGTGTCAATCGACGCCATGGTCACCCTGCTCGTTGGCAATGGCATGGTAGGCGATGATGCCGACCTTGAGGTGACCGACCCTGACATGGAGCCAGTCGACGAAGGCGAGGAAGTGCCGGAGGAAGACCCTTTCCAGGTGGTTGAGGAGTAAGCCGTGACAGGACAATGTGAAGCCCCCGCAACAAAGTGGACATTAAGAACAAAAAGAAAAGAGACAACCCGTAAATGACAGATAACGAACAGATATACGATGACGACGTTATCCTCGACGAGATAGAGGAGGCAGCCGCCGGGGACAACAACACTGGACTATACGAGCACTACCGTATCGTCGCCGATGCAGGACAGGAGAAACTGCGCATAGACAAGTTCCTCTTCGACCACATGCAACACTCGTCGAGAAACAGGATACAGCAGGCGGCAGACGCCGGATACATACATGCCAACGGACATCCGGTCAAGTCAAACTACAAGGTAAGGCCAGGAGATGTCATAACACTGATGCTGGCACGCCCGCCCCACGACACAAGCATTGTCGCCGAGGATATACCGATGGATATTGTCTATGAGGACGACGAGCTGCTTGTCGTGAACAAGAAAGCGGGGATGGTGGTCCATCCCGGAGCCGGAAACTTCACAGGGACACTCGTCAACGCCATGGCATGGCACATGAGGGATGTGCCGGCATACGACCCTAACTCGCCCGAGGTGGGTCTTGTCCACCGCATCGACAAGGACACCTCAGGGCTGCTGCTCATAGCCAAGACACCCGAGGCGAAGAAAATCCTCGGCAAGCAATTCTTCAACAAGACCACCCACCGCTCGTACATCGCCCTCGTATGGGGGCACATGGCAGAGGACAGTGGACGCATAGAGGGAAACATCGCCCGTGACCCAAAGGACAGATTGCGCATGACAGTCCTCCCCCCAGGCTCTGAGACAGGCAAGCCCGCTGTCACACACTGGAGGGTCATAGAGAGGTTCGGATACACGACGCTCGTCGAGTGCATACTCGAGACAGGCCGCACACACCAGATACGAGCACACATGAAGGCCATCGGCCACCCCCTCTTCGCCGACGAGCGGTATGGCGGATGTGAGATATTGCGTGGCGAGCGCTCATCAGCCTACAAGGCATTCATAAACAACTGCTTCAAGCTATGCCCGCGCCAGGCCCTCCATGCACAGACACTGGGGTTCGAGCATCCAGTGACAGGGAGGCAGATGGACTTCTCTTCGCCCATGCCTGAAGACCTTGAGGCCGTCATCCAGAAGTGGAGAGATTTCATAAACGGCCGTGCTGGCGCAACAACGGGATAAACCCTACGCCAGCAACAACATTCAAGCCGCCACAGCATTCTTATTACCCACACCACAATACCCGTGGCTTTTTTACGCAGGGGGGTGATTTACAGGACCCTCCTCAAGCATGACAGGAAACATAATAGGTGCAGGCTGGACAGCCAAGACAAGGAGAACTGCACGGCCGTCAGCTGCGCCAGACATAATACACAACAAAGCAATGAAAAGAAAGATAGCAATAGTATGCGGAGGAGACTCAAGTGAGCATGATGTCTCCATGCGTTCCGGACAGGGACTCTACTCATTCTTCGACAAGGAGAGATATGATGTCTATATAGTCGAGATGAGAGGTCTCGACTGGCATGTGAACCTTGACAATGGCCTCACGGCCAGTATCGACCGCAACGACTTCTCGTTCGTCGAGGATGGTGTCAGACACCATTTTGACTACATATATATCACTATACACGGCGCTCCGGGCGAGAACGGACAGCTGCAGGGATATTTTGACCTGCTCAAGATACCGTACTCGACAAGCGGAGTGCTCGTTGAGGCACTCACATTCGACAAGTTCGCCCTGAACAATTACCTCAGGGGATTCGGCGTCTCTGTGGCAGACAGCATCCTTGTCAGACACGGACACGAGAATGAGCTTGACGAGAAAGACATCGTCGAGAAGCTCGGGCTCCCGCTGTTCGTGAAGCCCGCCGCCGACGGTTCCAGCTTCGGAGTGAGCAAGGTGAAGGATATCGACCACCTCGCCCCTGCTCTCCGCAAGGCATTCCTTGAGTCAGACACCGTCATGATAGAGGGATTCCTCGACGGAGTGGAGATAAGCCAGGGATGCTACAAGACAAGGACGAAGAGCGTCGTGCTGCCAGCGACAGAGGTGGTGACAGAGAATGAGTTCTTCGACTATGACGCGAAGTACAACGGACAGGTGACAGAGATAACCCCAGCGCGCATATCCGGGGAGACGGCTGAGAGAGTCGCAAAGATAACAAGCGCCATATACGACATACTCCATGCCAATGGCATCCTGCGCATAGACTATATCATATCGAAGAATGCTGACGGGACAGACCACATCAACATGCTCGAGATAAACACCACCCCAGGCATGACAGCGACATCGTTCATACCACAGCAGGTCAAGGCTGCCGGACTCGACATCAAGGATGTGCTGACGGAGATTGTCGAGAACCAGTTCTGAGAATGACAGCATGTCGACAGCCACCCACCCGTAAACAAAAACACATGATGGCAGCCTCGTAGCAGAAAAGGCTGCCATCATACACAATAACCATGCAAGGCACTATGGAAAAAGACAACAGGCCGACACTCCGCAATATTCAGGCTGGAGCTGAGGAGAACAGGAAAGACAGCCACAGCGAGTTTGACGAGATACGCCCCTACGGCCCAGGCGAGGTGAGGGATGCCGTAGAGACACTGCTAAATGACAGGCAGTTCATGACAATGATAAGGGGACTAGTCCCTCTGCCCAAGAGTGTCATACGCTTCATCGTGAGGACAATGTTCATAGGTGTTAGCACACCGCTTGACTTCCAGCAGAGATATATGAAGCATATCGTCAGGTATGTCATACGGAAATGCTCTGACGGATGCACCTTCTCAGGCCATCCACTGCCGTCCAAGGCAGCCCACCACACATACGTCAGCAACCACCGCGACATCGTCCTCGACTCAGCCATACTGTCGCTGAAACTCATCGAGGCCCACTATGACAACACCGTAGAGATAGCAATAGGCGACAACCTCCTCATCTACCCATGGATAAGGACACTCGTGAAGATAAACAAAGCCTTCACTGTGCGCCGCGGACTATCGCCCCGTCAGCTCATGGAGAGCTCACAGCTCATGTCAAGATACATACATCACGCCATTAACGAGAAAGGAGAGAATATCTGGATAGCACAGCGTGAGGGAAGGGCGAAAGACTCTGACGACCGCACACAGGAGTCTGTACTCAAGATGCTCGCATACGGCGGGCCGCTCAGAGAGCTGAACATCGTGCCGTTAGCCATATCGTATGAGTATGACCCTTGTGACTGGCTGAAGGCAAAGGAATTCCAGCTGAAAAGAGATAACCCCGCATACAAGAAGACAAAACAGGACGACCTTGAGAACATGAAGACAGGCATCATGGGCTACAAGGGACGCATCCACTATGAGTGTGCGCCTTGTATCAACGAGTGGATTGACGAGTACGAAGGACTCTCCAAGAACGACTTCTACACAGCTGTGGCGCAGAGAATGGACCGTGAGATACATAAAGGCTACCGCCTCTTCCCCGGAAACTATGTCGCCCTCGACATGGTGAACGGCAACAGAGACAACAGCGACAAGTATACTGAGGCCGACGAGAAGAGATTCAAAGACTATATACAGGGCCAGCTCGACAAGATTGACATACCAGGGAAGGACGAGCGCTTCCTCAGGGAGAAGATTCTCACCATGTATGCCAATCCTGTGCGCAACAAAGCTATAGCCGAGCGCGGGGAGTAGAGCCCGTCAGCTGCCATCCCCTCCATCACTCCGCTGCGCCCCAACCGTATAGGGAGAGACCACAGGCATTCCTAATCCCACAGCCGTCGGGGGGACCTTTCCTGTACGTCTCTCCCCTCCACCATCCACCCATAACCTCCACAAAGGGGGCAACACTACATGAGAAAGACAACGCTAACCTTACTGGGCATACTCACTGTGTTGATGTCGGCATGCTCTGACGATGACAGCAGCACAGTGTCAAGACTGACAGCCGAGATGTGCGATATGCATACCTCACAGCGCGCTGTGGCTGACTATGCCATCACTGACAACGACCAGCGACTGACATTCATGCGCCCCCTGAATGTCTCGTGGGCCACAACACCCGATTCCATATACCGCGCCATGCTCTATTATGACAACACCGACAATGGCGGGAGTGTGACACCTCTTTATGCCGAGAGCGTACTGTTCCTGAAGCCAAGGACACCGCAGGAGGCCAAGGACTGGAAGGACAACAACGACCCTTTGGAGGTGGCGACAGCGTGGTACGCGCAGAACAGGAAGTATCTGAACTTAAGGATGGACATCATGAGCGGCACACCCGACGACGAGCATCAGCGCCACGCCTTGGGCCTCGTGTGCGACACTGTCATAGTATCGCCTGGCGGCAGGAGGTTCTACTACCGTATCTGCCACTCGCAGAATGGCATACCTGAGTATTATACCATAAGCGCATACGCCAGCATCCCCACGGCATCCGTGGCCAAGGGCGATACCATATCGCTCGTCTACGAGAGCCATGGCGGCACCCTCTGCCGGGATATGGTCTACTGACCCTCAACATCCCCAAGTCCCGGCATCACGCCCATGGCTCATAGAGGACACAGCTTCTGCCGCGCAAAGCAGGGCTGGCTGACTGCCTGCATATAGCTCCATACGCTGCTCCCATCCCTCCATTGCCATGCCAAGGAGAGACAGTAACCCATAAAGAACATTCTGCACATTGCGACGCCTACTCTCCATATCAGCAATAGCGTTCATCATCACGCTCTTCATGCAGCCTGGAGCATCAGGCCGTGTGGCAGGGACTCATGATGCAGGCAATGACGCTATTCCAGATATATACAGCGCCGTCATAGACAGCATACAAAGATATCAGGAAGAGAACAAGTTTGACGAGGCTTTAGTCTTAGCCCGCAAGCTCTACACGTCGGCATTGGAGCTACAGAGCGATTATGCGCTTTTCATGGCACATGGCACTTTCGCCATGATTTATTCAGAGTGGCAGGACAGCTCCAGCGTCCTCTTCCATATCGAGAAGGCATTGGAGTATGCCGGCAGATGCACTCCACAGCCACGCACGACAGACTTTTACATAGGATTATACCGCTACAAGGTCTCTGCAGACAATATGACAGAGAGTCATGCCATGGATATACTGCGTAAAGCCTTTGATGTGGCGATATGCAGAGAAGACACTTTCCACGCCAATGTCGTCATGGCTTGTCACTATGGGCGCATAGGGGACAAGACTAACTTCGAGAGATATTTCAAGCTCGTGAGAGAGAGCGAGACACCCGAGCCTATCGACAGGATAAGCAACTTATACTACAGGGTCGCATCTTACCCATACGTTTTCTCAAGCCATATGGACTCTGCCGTCGCTGTCAGGAAGAACATACCTGACAAACGGGAGAGAGTCACTGCCATATACTATCTGGCACGCTACCTGCATCCGAGAAGGCTGCAGCTTGCCCTTGAATACTCTGACAGCATCGACTCCCTCAACTGGATGGCGCAGCAGATGTTCGACAATCTGTCGCTGAGAGAGATGGGGGCTATGGCACGCAAAAGCCAGCTTGCCGGAATGGAGGCTGGGCAGAAGGCAATGCTCCAGGCCGAGAAACTGGAGGCTGGAAGGGAGAGAATAGCACGCAACATACTCGAGAAAGAGCACCAGCAGCGCATACTCGACAACAAACGCCTGCAGCAGAAAAACCAGGAGGCTGACAACGAGCTGTCGCTTCTGATGGCTAAGCTGCAGCAGCGCAAACTCATCATCAGCAACAACGAGCAGCAATATCAACACCAGCAGCTGAAGAAAGCACAGTTCGAGAACCGCTCAAAGAAGACATATCTGTTCCTCTTCGCTCTCCTCGCCATATTCCTCCTCACGGCCTTACTGCTCTGGGGAATGCATAATGGGCGTATGGCACTGCGCATAGCTGCACTGCGCAAAGAAGAGAAGAGACTCATGGACATCGCTCTCTCTGCATCAAAGCGGAAGGACGAGTTCATAAGGAACATGTCGTACGAGGTCAGGACACCACTGAACAATGTGGCTGGATTCGCACAGCTGCTCGCTGAGCCGAGGGAGATGCTGACGGATGAGGAGCGCCAGCGATTCGGAGCGCTCATACAGGACGACGCGATAAAGCTGACAGATTATGTCGACCGTATCCTCGTGTCACCCGACACTGACTGTGGCAATAAGTCACATGCAACCAGCGAGGAGAGGGAACTGAACCTAAGGAAACGCCTGAGAGATATCCATCTGCTTAAAACGCTGCTGCCATTGGCCATCATTAGCGCCTCACCATTGCTCGTGGCATCACCCGCGGCGAGAAGTATGACTGGAAGAGGTAATGCCAGCCTTACAGACAGCTTGGAGAGAAAGGTCTACGAGGATATACGCCATGGACAGACACTCGACGCCCTGCGGACACTGAGACACCTGAGGGAAATGGCAGAGGAAGACAACGACATCGAGCTCTCGTACAGGGTGCATCTCGCCTATGCCGACGCCTTCGTGAAGAGACAGAGCTACTACAGAGTCGTCCCATATCTGAGACAAGCCCTCAAGGACAACGAGAGACGTGACGTGCCCGATAACCCCACACAGGTTTACTGTGGCATATTCGACAACTCAGCGCTGTGTATGAAACTACGCGACGACAACTATCTTGAGTCACTGCTGAAGGCCCTGGACTACGCTGACACACCCGTGAGAAAACGGAAGGTCTATGTCAGGCTTGCAGCATGCTATGCCTACCGGAATGATAATGACAACTTCGACCGGTATTACAGACTCTGCGACTCACTGCGCAATATACAGCCAGCGCCCGACGACAGCTGCCACATGTTTGCCGACTATCATTCAGGGACAAAGATTCTGTCATTCCTCGATGCGTACTACCAATACATCACTAACGGACGTGAGGCGGCCGAGAGCATGCTGAGTGATGACATAAGGGTCGATGAGAGGCTACAGCTCATGGAATTGCTCGCACGTATGTCGGGGAAATATGATGAGGCCTTAGCTTATAGGGACACCATCATCTCACAGCACATGGCACAGATTAAGCATCGCAACAGGGCCGACTCTCTCTATATGGACTCCATATTAGGCAATGACTCTATCGAGCATGCAATGCTACAGAACACCATCGACCTGAACAATACCATATTGAGAAGGCAGCAGATGGCAATAGAGAGATATAAACTGGCTGCAGATAACCGTAGGCAGGAGATAAAGCGCATGGGGATAGAGATGGCCGTGAAAGAAAGGAAACAGCGTGTGCTGATGCGGAACAATGAGATGAAACGAAGCAAACTGGCCATGAGGAAACAGACGCTCGAGATAAAGAACGGGCAGCTGATGATGGAACGTAATGAGGCACGCTTCACAATCAACGTGATGGTCATACTACTGACAATACTCTTCATACTCGTCATTATGGCTTTCCTCATACAGATGGCAAGGCGGAAGCATATCGCTAAGATGATAGAGATGACAAACAATATGCATAAGGCAAGGACAAAGGCGATACAGGCTACTGAGATGAAGGATAAGTTCATACAGAACATGTCGCACGAGATACGCACACCACTGAATGCCATCAGCGGATTCGCACAGCTCCTCGCATTGCCAGCCGACACCTTCTCAGACGAGGAACGCAAGGAGTTCGCAATGCATATCCACCATAATATCACTCTCCTCACCATGCTCATCGATGATATCATCAATATTGGGGAGATAGAGAAGGGAAACTATCATTTCGAGAAAAAACAATGGAAGGCCAACGACCTGGCACGAAGAGCCATGTCGGTCGTCAGATACCGTGTGCCAGGAAACATTACATTGTCGCTAAGCACAACGCTCGATGACTCGCACCTGCTCCTCACTGATGGTAACCGTGTGCAGCAAGTGCTCATAAACTATCTGACAAATGCTATAAAGCATACATCAGAAGGAAGGATAAACGTCGCCGTCTGCCAGGACATGATTGACGGCAAACCAGCCATAAGATATACCGTCAGCGATACGGGCGAAGGAATACCAAAAGAGGACGCGGAACATATATTCGAGCGTTTCGTCAAGCTGAACGATTTCGTACAGGGCACTGGTCTCGGCCTGAATATCTGCCGCACAATATCCCAGAATCTCAATGGCAGGGTGTTTGTCGACACCGCATACCCTGATTGTGACCCGCAGACTGACCATGGTGCACGCTTCGTGTTCATCGTTCCTGCCACATGAGACAATGGTTGTGATGCTTCTTTCATCACAGAACCAGTTTCCAGCACACGACAGGGCTGCCGGTATGCAGATGACGGCATGGCTGCCTGTGATCTTTCTGTGGCCGTCACCTGATGGCTCATGTGTCTCTTCAAAGACACCTGCTTATGCTACATTTTCATAAAAATCACCCATATTCTTCCATATCCCTTTGATATATCTCCTTAACTTATTACCTTTGCATACGTGAAACTGATGTCAACCTCTGTGTCGACAACCATTTTCTGAAGTTTGAGACGTGGTCAGCCTCTCCCCTGATTATCCATAAGGATGGGGTGGGGGAGAGACAGATACGAACATCTGATGAATAAGAACCTACCTAATAAATAAAAAGATGAATCAACAGGAAGAAAAACAAGAACAGATACTTGTAGGCATCGCCGGACAGGACAGACCCGGAGTGACAGCCTCTGTAACAGAGATACTGGCGCGATATGACGCCCAGATACTCGATATCGGACAGGCCGATATACACAGCACGCTTTCTCTCGGTATACTCTTCCGCATAAAGGAACGCCTTTCTGGACAGGTCATGAAAGAGCTGCTCTTCAAGGCTACAGAGCTGAATATCAATATTGACTTCAAACCTGTCACCGACGAGGAGTATGAGGAATGGGTGAACCAACAGGGCAAGAACAGGTACATCCTTACTGTCATCGGGCGTGATCTCTCGGCGAGACAGGTGGCCGTGGCATCAAGGGCGATACGCGACCAGGGACTTAACATCGATTCCATCATACGCCTGACAGGACGACGCTCCCTGCTTCATCCTGAGCGTAATGTCAGAGCCTGTATTGAATTCTCTATGCGTGGCACTCCACATTCACTCGCCGAGATGCAGTCACAGCTCATGCAGATGTCAGGAGAACTCGCTTTCGACTTCTCTATACAGCGCGACAATATGTTCAGAAGAATGAGAAGACTCATTTGCTTCGATATGGACTCGACTCTCATACAGACCGAGTGTATTGACGAACTCGCCATGAGAGCAGGTGTGGGAGACAAGGTCAAAGCCATCACTGAGAGCGCGATGAGAGGAGAAATAGATTTCAAGGAGAGCTTCAGGCAGAGGGTGGAGCTGTTGAAAGGACTCGATGCGAGCGTGATGAGGGAGATTGCTGAGACTATGCCTATTACAGAGGGGGCAGAGAGACTCATGTCTGTGCTGAAACGATATGGATACAAGATTGCAATACTTAGCGGAGGATTCACTTATTTCGGACAATATCTGCAGCGTAAGTTCAATATTGACTATATGTATGCCAACGAGCTCGAGATTGGCGAAGATGGAAAGCTGACAGGCAGATACATCGGGGATATCGTTGACGGACAGAGGAAAGCCGAGCTGCTCAAACTCATAGCACAGGTGGAGAAAGTTGACCTCGCCCAGACTATCGCTGTCGGAGATGGAGCAAATGACCTGCCCATGTTATCCATTGCAGGACTCGGAATAGCTTTCCATGCCAAACCAAGAGTAGTGGCTAATGCCAAGCAGGCTATTAACACCATCGGACTTGACGGCGTGTTATATTTCCTCGGGTTCAAGGATAGCTATATGAATATGTGATTTCTGGGGATTCTGATAATGATACCACATACAAGGAGTAAACACATACATATAATCTGATGTGCGCTACATGCCTGACATTTCCTCCCGTCCCTCCCGCTCCATTTCCCCTCCGTCTATATAATATATAATAATGTGTATGGCGTGTATGTCCTTGACCTCCGTCAACAACAGCGGGAAAATGCATTATTTTTGAAAATTTTTCCCGAAAACTCTTGCGTGGTTCAGAAAAAGTGCGTACCTTTGCACTCGCTTCTGAGAACAACGGTTCTCCTGAAAGAAGCTGATGACCCTTTGTAAGGGTCTGATAGATAAAGAGTTCTTTGAAAGATTTCAATAAACAGACAAGTAGTACAAGAAGCGGATGTCCGTCATTGGACATCCGGGTATGAGAAAGTCAACCGTCAATTTCCCGGTACTCTTTTTAGGGTTATCGGGTTAATAAGAAACGAGACGATCTGGTGTCCTGACCTGAACTGATTCTTCTGCCCCCATGTGGGGCGAATAAAGATATTTTACTATGAAGAGTTTGATCCTGGCTCAGGATGAACGCTAGCTACAGGCTTAACACATGCAAGTCGAGGGGCAGCATGGGGTTTGCTTGCAAACCCTGATGGCGACCGGCGCACGGGTGAGTAACGCGTATCCAACCTTCCCGTCACTCGGGGACAGCCCAGCGAAAGCTGGATTAACCCCCGATGTTGTCATATGATAGCATTAGAGTGTGACGAAAGGCTAACGGTGACGGATGGGGATGCGTCTGATTAGGTAGTAGGCGGGGTAACGGCCCACCTAGCCGACGATCAGTAGGGGTTCTGAGAGGAAGGTCCCCCACATTGGAACTGAGACACGGTCCAAACTCCTACGGGAGGCAGCAGTGAGGAATATTGGTCAATGGGCGAGAGCCTGAACCAGCCAAGTAGCGTGCAGGA
>OBLI01000687.1_pt1 | contig 35359 bp, 25 predicted proteins | sample 1519701 | NCBI WGS metagenome assembly OBLI01 (sample SAMEA3663005, study PRJEB22513) | pig gut metagenome | biome: pig gut; feature: pig-associated habitat; material: faeces | place: France | collected 2012 | reverse complement strand
TGGCGGTACATGGCAGCATTGAAGAAACCATCAGCCGGGAAAGGTCCGTAACAGGGTAGTCCGGCATCAGCCAACGATTTGATGGCGGGCACCAACACTTCTTCTTCTTCATGGCCTATCACACCGCTGTCGCCGGCATGGGGATTTAAAGCCAAAATGGCTATGCGGGGAGAAGATATGTTGAAATCCCGGCAAAGAGAATCGTAGAGTATACGGGCTTTTTGCACCACTCTCTCCTCCGTAATGGCAAAGGCCACTTCTGAGATGGGCAAGTGGGTAGTTACCAATGCCACTCTCATCAGGGGATTGCACAATATCATCAAAGGTTCTCCACTCGTGCTTCCGAGCCGGTCCTGAAGATACTCCGTATGACCGGGGAAACGGAAATTGGCACTTTGAATACCGGCTTTTTGAATAGGAGCCGTAACCAAGACATCTATGTGTCCGGACTGAAGGTCCTGAACTGCTTGCTCCAAAGAGAGGAAGGCGGCATGACCGGCTTCCGCACTCTGTACGCCATACTCCACTTTAACTTCTGCATCGGAGCAGTTGACAAAATTAAACTGCCCCATGACAGCATCTTCTGCCGAAGCTATCAGACGTAAAGGAACATTCAGCCCCATGGTCTTGCTGTGATAGGCTGCCACTTTGGCATTGCCATAAACCACCGGCGTACAGAGTTCAAGCATCATGGAATCAGAAAAGGCTTTGAGTATGACTTCCAATCCCACTCCGTTGGTATCGCCTTGGGTTATACCCACTCGCACCGACCGGCCGTACACTTCGGCATTCGGGTTATTTTCTACTGTCGAATTGTTGGTTGACATGATAGGGAAATATCGTTAAACAGATGTGGCTCGCGCCTCCTGTTCAGCTGTACTGAGCAGGCCGCAAGCCGCAAAAATATCCTGTCCCCGCGAAGCTCGCAGGGTGGTAAAAAGGCCATGCGCCGTGAGATAATCACGAAACTCCCGCATCCGCTCTTCGTCGACTCCTCGCAACGGAGTGTCGGGTATATCATGAAAGCGGATAAGATTGACCCTGCAATCCAAAGGACGCAATAATTTCAACAACGCATCGGCATGTTGCTTCGTATCATTGATTCCGGCAAACACGATATATTCAAACGACAAGCGCCGCTGACGTGCTCCCTCTGTAGGTCGAGGTCCCGATGTGCGCCGCCGACAAAAATCGTACTGCTGCAACACGCGCACCACGTCTTCTATACCAAAGGCTCTTTCGGCCGGCATCAACCGGGCGCGCTCTGCCGGAATGGGATGGTGAAGACTGATGGCCAAATGGCATTGGCTTTCTTCCAAGAAGCGCGTCAAGCCTTTAGCCAGCCCCACACTCGACACCGTGATGCGCTTGGCACTCCAGCCCCGTCCCCACGTAGCGGTCAACACTTGGATTGCGCGCAACACGGCATCCAAGTTGTCGAACGGCTCCCCCTGCCCCATGAACACCACGTTGGTCAGCGTTTCCATCTCGGGCAAGGAGTAAATCTGATTTAAGATATCTGTTGCCGACAAGGAGGCTGCAAAGCCCTGACGCCCTGTCATACAGAAAGCGCACCCCATCTTACACCCCACTTGACTACTGACACACAAAGTGGCTCGCTCGCCATCGGGGATGTAAACGGTTTCTATGAAATGTCCGTCTGCCGTGGCGTATAAATATTTGGCCGTTCCATCAACGGACCGCTGTTCACGCACCGGACTGCTGCACCCAACAACACAATGCTCCTGCAAAACCGCACGCGCTGCCTTGCTGATGTTCTTCATCTCATCAAAGTCGAAGACACGCTTACGGTATATCCAATCTGCCAATTGCTTTCCGACAAACTTTTGCAGCCCTATGCTCAGGCACATCTCGCCCAATTCATCAGGAGTTTGTCCTAAAAGAAAATTCTTCTGTTCCAAGGATGCAGTATATATAAGGAGTAAAAAAACAACAAGTTACGAGGTCTGTGGTTACAAGATTATAAACTTTCCACCTGAACGAACGAGTTTCAATCGGTCGGCAGCAACTTTATAACCTCACAACCAGAGACCTTGTAACCTAAGCCGCGGAGAAACTATTATTTTCTGTAGAGCAACCACGCAGCGGGATATGTCTGCTTCAAGGAGTTGCGCGACTGTACTGCCGAAGCCTTGTCGTCATACGACGAAGCCACCACGCGGTACCAACCTGTTTGTCCGTTAATCGTTTCGTTGGTCTTCACTACGCGGGCATCATATCCCTCACCCTGCAAGCGAGCCTTGAGACCTTCGGCATTGGCCTGGGTGATGAAGCTGCCCACCACCACGCTGTAAGTCTTCAGTGCCGAGCCGCTCACTACTGCCATCTCACCCTGGATTTCACGCACATCGCTATGGTCTTCCGTTACCACTGTCGTCGTGGTGGCCGGGGGAGTTGTTACAGGCGGCGTTACGGGAGTAACAGCCACATTCGTCTGTTCCTGCACCACTTGCTGTTCATTCTGTCGGGTATTATCCTGAGCCATTGCCTGCTCGTAAGCCTGGCGATATGCGCTCTCGCGCGATTTACAACCCGTAAACATCACAACGGCGCACAAGCCCAATGTCAAAACCAAATTCTTTTTCATGAGATAAAATATGATTTGAATAATGAATAATCAAGTTACACAAAAGGCTTTGCATCAACCGAACGACCACCCACAAGCGGACTTCGGGCAAAAACCGTTACAAAACTACAAAAGCATTGCACGCCTTAAACATATTTTCTTGTTAAACATGATTAAATGACAACTTTATATAGGTATAAAGGAAAAATAACGGTACATTTTTGCACCTGAATGAAGAAAAAACGTACTTTTGAAGCCTGAACAACATTATTAACCCCTAAATGATTACCACTATGAAAGGACTTAGCATCTTAGCTGCTTTCTTGGGCGGTGCTGCCGTAGGAGCAGCCTGTGGTATCCTTTTTGCTCCTGAAAAGGGTACGGACACGCGCGAAAGAATTGCCGAAGCTATCCGCAAGCGCGGCATCAAGCTCAACCGCAAGGAAATGGAAAGCCTCGTTGACGACATCGCCGACGAACTCCAGCCCGCTGAATAATCAGCCTTCCCGGCAAACCGACAAGCCTGCCTCATGGTGATTTGTCGGTTTGCCTTTTTTGTTTTGCCCAGCCTGCTGCCGGCGCGTCAGCTCCTTGCCGCCAGGGCAAAACATCCGTTTTTCTCACTCTAACAAACCATTGCCGTGTTTTCGTCAGACAAGAACATTGAAACCATCGGGCAGTTGATTGCCGACCTTCACCAACACGTTGACCTGCGTTTGGAGTATTTCAAAGTGGATGCCGTAAGCAAGTTGTCAAAACTGCTGACGGCCGTTGCCCTGAGCATCATCATTTTCATGTTCGGCGCATTGGCCTTGTGGTTCGTATCGATGATGGCGGCAGCGGCTCTCGGCGAATGGCTGCACCACGAGGCGGCGGGCTACGCCATTGTGGTGGCGTGTTACCTGGCCATGGCCTGCCTGATATTTGTGCGTCGGAAGCAATGGATTGAAGTCCCCATCACCCATTTCCTGGCTCAGCTGTTCCTGGGCGAGCCTTCGCAGCCCGAAGAGCCGGAGGCCCACGAAGAGGAGGACGCCGCCTTATAATATTAGGCATGGTTTTCGGAACCACAACCACGTGCTTTCAAACCACCCCCCGTTCTGTACAAGCTACATCCTCCTGCCCTACAAACCACATCCCGCTCTGTACAAACCCCATCTACGCTCCGTCATGAACTCGAACCAAACTTACACACCGGAAATGCTTCAGGCACGCCTGAACGTGTTGCACAAGAAATTAGACAAGAACCGAGCATCCATTGCCAAGAAATGGCAGTTGCTCTTCGCCCCGCCTTCCGAATCGGAAAGCAAGGTGCAGATGTGGGTCAACCAAGCCGAACGCGCTGTAGCCGTTTACGATGGCGTGATGATGGGCTACAAGCTCTTCCGCCGCTTCAACGGTTTCTTCCACCTTTGGGGACACAAAAAGAAAAACAAGCGCAGACCTTGAGCCGCGCTTGTTTTTTTATGGTTTAAACTGTTCTTGCAATATCTATAACTTCTCCAGCCATGCTTATGCTTTTTCCCGCAATGCTTATGGTTGTTCCGCCCACGCCTGCGGCTGTCATTGCAAACGGAACAGGCGGATACCGATGGACGAAGGGTGTTCGCGCAGATACTGCCGCAGCGTTTTCGGCTCTTCCACCACTTTGTGATGGATGGACGAGGCATTGAGCAAATGCAGCCGTCCGTCCTTTCCCCACACGGCAAATCCTAAATGGGAATAGTCGAGCCCATCCTTCCGCGTAACGATGGCCACGAGATCGCCGTCGTGTACAGCGGAGAGTTGCTCTTTTTTCAAATCCGTCAAGGCTGCCGGCAGGAACGTGCCGTCGATGCCGTTGGCCTGCCGCTCCATCCGGGCGATGCTGTCCACCCATTCGGGATGGGTCTTCAGGAAGGGATATTTGTCCGGGTGGGCCGACATATAATGGTTCTCCACATTCATCACTGCCGTGAAGTGTTCGTTGTCGCGCACCTCAGTCATCACGTTTTTCCGGAGGTTGTCGTGCATCCACCAAGTGAAATAGTGCAGGCGCGACAAGTAACCGTCCATCCGTCCGCCGCGATAGCGCAGCCTCATCAGGTTCCGGCAATAGTCGGCAAAGCTGTCGCCGCCCTGCCGCCGGGTCATGGCCAATGCCCACACCGTTTCGACCAACGTGGTGCAGTCCAACTGCCGCAAGTTCACCACCAACTGTTCTGGATCGGCCTTCTCCAACGTGCCGCCCACGTAGGGGATGCCCAGAAAGCGGCGGGCATAGTACAGCACATCGTTCGCCCCCGTTTCCGCCCGCAACAGTTCCACCACGCGCAGCGAGTCCTTCGCCGTGTAGTGTGTCTGGCGCAGGATGTCGTCGTTGGACGCAGGCTTCTCAGCTGCCGGAGTGACCGGCACTTCGGCTGTCGGTTCCTGCTGCATGGCTTTGACCTGCCGGTTGTCGCACCCCATCCATGCCATGCCGGAAAGAAGGATGCCGACGAATAGATGTTTCATAAGCATACTGAGGAAGAAATAAGCGTTTGGGAATTGAAAAGTTTACAGTTCAACCGCTGCCGGCAGAGGCCGTGTTTACACAGACGGAATGACGTCAAAACTTATCAACTCCCAAACTTCGTTGTATAATTATAGGAAACTGTCTTCCATTACTTAATCAAATCCACCGAACGACGGATGAACTTGCTCAGTGCCTCGCCGCGCAGCAGGCCGTTCTGGAGCAGAGCCAAGTCGATGAGCTGTGCCACGACGGGGTTTTGCTTGCCATATTCGGCCCACACGCCGCGACGCTGTTCCTGCTGTGCCTCGATGTCGTCCTCCACCTGCTTCAGCTGCGCCTTGTCATCGTCAGTCAGCTCCTCATACTTCTTGTCCTTCTGCGACTCCTCCACGGCCTGTTTGCGTGCCGCCAGTCCTTTGAGTTCGTTCTCGATGGGCTGGAGTTTTTCGGCCAATGCGCCCTTCATGTCGGCCACCACTTCCTTCACCAGCCGGTGATCGGCGTTAAGCACCAGGTTGTACATATCAGGCATTTCGCCGTAGAACGACATACCCTGTTGGTAACGGCTCATGTCCTTCATGCGCCGCATATACTCGCTTTGCGTGATCACCACGGGTGCGGCTTCCTCGCCCATCGAGGCGGCCTCCACGTGGAGTTCCGCCTTGTCGAGCTTGGGCAGTTCGGCCGTAAACACCCCGTTGAGCGAAAGCGTTTCCTCCTCCGAGAGTCCCGTGGCCTTGTCGTCCTCCTTGCGGATGAGGCGGTCCACCACGTCACCGTCCACGCGGCTGAAGCGGCACTTCTCTAATTTCTGTTCCAGCAGGCCCACCATGGCGGTGTCCAGTTCTCCGTCGAAGAGCAATACGCTGTAGCCCTTGGCGCGTGCGGCCTCGATGTAAGTGTACTGTTCCTCCTTGTTCGTGGCGTAGAGGTAAATCAGGTTACCGTCCTTGTCGGTCTGTCCGTCCTTGATGAGTTCGCGGTATTCTTCGTAGGTGAAAGCTTTTCCCTCCACGTCCTTGCAGAGTGCATAAGCCTTGGCCTTGTCATAGAAGTCCTCCTGCGACAGCATGCCGTAGTGAATAAAGAGTTTCAGGTCGTCCCACTTGGCCTCGAAGTCCTTGCGGTCTGTCTTGAAGATGGACTGCAGTCGGTCCGACACCTTCTTGGTGATGTACGAAGAAATCTTCTTCACGTTGGCATCGCTCTGCAGGTAGCTGCGGCTCACGTTCAGCGGAATGTCGGGCGAGTCGATCACGCCGTGGAGCAGGGTGAGGAAGTCGGGCACGATGTTCTCCACCTGGTCCGTCACGAACACCTGGTTGCAGTAGAGTTGGATTTTATTGCGGTGGATGTCAATGTTGTTCTTGATGCGCGGGAAATAGAGCACACCCGTGAGGTGGAAAGGATAGTCCACGTTGAGGTGGATCCAGAAGAGGGGTTCGTCGGCCATGGGGTAGAGCTTGCGGTAGAACTCCTTGTAGTCCTCGTCCTTGAGCGAGGCCGGCGTTTTGGTCCACAGGGGTGTGGTGTCGTTCACCACGTTGTCCTCCTCCGTGTCCACCTGCTTGCCGTCCTCCCACTTGGTCTTCTTGCCGAACACGATTTCCACGGGCAGGAAGCGGCAGTATTTGTTGAGCAGTTCGCTGATTTTGCTCTTTTCCAAGAACTCCTTGCAGTCGTCGGAGATATGCAGCACGATGTCGGTACCGCGTTCGGCTTTCTCGCAAGCGTCAATTTCGAACGCGGGCGAACCGTCGCAGGTCCATTTCACGGGTTCGGCATCTTCGCGGTAGCTGCGGGTAACGATGTCCACGCGGTCGGCCACCATGAAGGAGGAATAAAATCCCAAGCCAAAATGTCCGATAATGGCAGAAGCGTCTTCTTTGTATTTCTCCAGGAAGTCGTTGGCACCGGAGAAGGCTATCTGGTTGATATACTTGTCAATTTCCTCGGCGGTCATACCGATACCGTTGTCGCTCACGGTCAGTGTTTTTGCCTCGGAGTCAATGCTTACGCGCACCTTGAGTTCGCCCAGCTCGCCCTTGAAGTCGCCCTTCATGGCCAGGGTCTTGAGCTTCTGTGTGGCATCAACGGCGTTGCTGACTATCTCGCGGAGAAAAATCTCGTGGTCGCTGTAAAGAAACTTCTTGATGACAGGGAAAATGTTCTCTGTGGTAATTCCGATATTTCCTTTTTGCATTTCTACGTTGTTTTGATGGTTATTTTTTGTTCCGTCTCCGACACATGCAAAAGCCGTGCCACTCTTCTCCTTCCCCACTCAAAAATATGCAAGTCGCCACACACGATTTTTCATCGGAGGAATGCAATATTGCACCGTTTTGTCCGTTTGTACTAATAAGAATAAAAGCACTCGGCGCTCCGCCTCCGGTTTCCGGAACGCCGTCTAAACCGCAAGGAATGAAGATAAGCATCATTACCACCACTTTCAATAGTGCCAAAACACTGCCTCATACCATTCAAAGCGTGTTGGCACAAACTTATCATGACATTGAGTATATCATCGTTGACGGTGCTTCGACCGATGGCACGGTAGACATCATCCAAGCCTACGAACCGCAGTTTCACGGGCGGTTGAAGTACATCAGCGAACGTGACAAGGGGATTTATGATGCCATGAACAAGGGGCTGCGCATGGCTACAGGCGATGTGGCGGGTTTTCTCAACTCTGACGATTTCCTGTCCGGGGCCAATGCCGTGGAGCGCCTGATGAATGCTTTGCAGAACGCCCCCGAGAAGCCGGATGCGGTCTATGCGGACGTACACTATGTGGACGACAACGACCTTTCGCGCTCCGTGCGCTACTACAGTTCCGCTGTGTTCCGCCCTTGGCTCATGCGGTTAGGCTTCATGCCGGCCCATCCCACATTCTACTGCCGCATGGAAGTGTACCGGAAATATGGCTTTTTTGACACGCAATATAAAATAGCGGCCGACTTTGAGCTGTTGCTCCGTTTGCTTTATGTTCACCGCATCCGCACGCGCTACGTCCATACCGACTGCGTAACGATGCGCACGGGCGGTGCTTCCAACGCTTCGTTCCACAGCCGCATGGCCATCATGCGCGACCACCTTCACGCACTCCGCCGCCACGGTGTGCGCTCTTGTTATGCCCTGCTGGTACTGCGCTATTTCTATAAAGCTTGGGAACTGGCCACTTCGCGCTTCCACCGGGCCACTCCCCGACCCGACTATATCGCATAAGAACCTGGGGGAACGCTTCCGGCAAAAGGAATACGGAACAATGAGGTGATAACTGAGGTGATAAGAAATGAGGTGATGAGGTCATTGCTAAGGTTATGAGATATAAGGTTATGAAGTTATAAAGTTACAGTGTAACGCTTGAATATCATTCGCTCAAACTGTAATATGATATCCCCGAACCTGATAACCGAGTTACACAGTCACTTTATCACCTCATTCTCTTTGGCCACCGATTACGCAAGGAAAGTATTGCTACCGCATCAGACAATGGCGGAACATGTGCCACCGGTACTGCAACATACGCCAGACCGAGAGACGGGATTTTTCAGAAGTGGAGGAAACGTTGCCGTGGTGGCGGCGATAACAGATTAAAGGCAGGGGATACATGCAGGTTTTGCCCACTTTTTCAGCCACCAAACCAAGCCAGATGTCGTGGGTGATGAGCTGTTTGGGAAAGGGAAGGGCATGCTGCAACAACTCTCGCCGGAACGCCATGCAACAGCCCACGTGGGAGTTGCGCAGCAGGTTGTGCCAAAAGCCACCCTTGGAATGGTGAAGCGAAAAGAAGTCCTGCCCCATATCCTTGCCCTCGCCGTCAATCAGCCGGGCGTTGTGGGTTACCAACAAACAGTTTTGCAACAGCTTCAGGCAGGTACTTACCTTCTGCGGCAGCCACAGGTCGTCCTGATCGGAAAGGAAGATGTACTCGCCCCGGGCCTGACAAAGCGCATTCTCAAAGTTGTGTACAAAACCGTGTCGCTCGTTGTGAAACAGGCGGATGCGGGAATCGCCCAAACCCGCCAGCAATGACAAAGTGGCATCTGTGGAACCGTCGTCGGACACTATCAACTCATCCTCCTCCCCCAGTTGCGAGAGGATGGACTCCAGCTGCGGCAGCAAGTAACGCTCGCCGTTGTATGTAGCCATGCAGACAGAAATCATGGGATATCGTTATTTTTCGGAGTGAAGTACATCACTTCAATTCATGGAACTTGGCAAATTTCACTAAGAGATTTTTCTCGCCGGCTTGGTCGAAGCTCACGCGCACCTTGGCACTGTCGCCCTCTCCCTCGGTTCCGACAATCGTACCCACCCCAAAACGTTCGTGTTCGATGCGCATGCCTATTTTCCATGCCGACTCGCTCTCGGCCTTCGCCTTCCCCGCTACGGGTTTGGCGCTGACGCCGGCGCGTTTGTAGCCGGCAGGCGGTGTGGGGGGCACAACGCGCCGGGGAATGGGTGTTCCGTCGTTCCATCCGCCTTGGCGGCGACTGTAACCGGAAGCCGGCGACGGGTGGCGCAACGCATCGTCGCTCGGACTGCCAAAGAAATCGTCGAAATTATTCGCCCGTTCCGAACCGCCCCAAGCATGGGTGTCGCTCCAACCCAGACGGCTGCCGCCACTCACTCTTCGGGCTTGTTCATCGTTGCGTTTCAAATACTGGTCGTCTATCTCTTCCAAGAAAGGACTGGTTTCGGACACTTGCAATGCCCCGTAGCGAAAACGGCTCATGGCATAGCTGAGAAAGCAGTGCCGACGGGCCCGCGTAACCGCCACATAGAACAGCCGGCGCTCCTCCTCCATCTCGCGGGGGAAGAGCTTGGCATTGGCGTTGGGAAAGAGGTCGTCCTCCATGCCCGTAACGAACACAGCGTCGAACTCCAAGCCTTTCGCCGCGTGGATGGTCATGAGCGAAACGCGGTCTTCGTCATCTTCATCGCCTTCAGTGTCGGTAAGCAACGACACTGTGCTCAAAAAGTCGGTCAACCCTGCGGAAACAGTTCCTTCGTTCCGCAACATTTCGTCCTCAAAATTTTTGATGGCTCCTAAGAGTGCATCGATATTCTCCTGCCTTGCTTTCCCCTCCGTGCTACGATCTGCCGCCAGTTCGCGCCCCATGCCCGACTGTTCCAGGATGGTGACGGCCAACTGCAACACGCTCTGCTGCCGGGCCGCCTCGCGGAACGACTCCACCAGGCTGCAAAATGCCGCCAACTTGCCCGCTGCTGCCGCACCCAGCTCCACGCCGTAACGTTCCGGATGGCAGGCCGCGCTCCACATGCTCACACCGGCCAACGCCGCAGCGTTGTTCACCTTCTGCAGCGTTACCTGCCCGATGCCCCGCGCCGGGTAGTTGATGATACGGCGAAAAGCCTCCTCATCGTCCGTATTGGCCACCAGTCGGAAGTAGGCCAGCAGGTCCTTCACCTCCTTGCGTTGGTAGAACGACAGTCCGCCATAGACGCGATAAGGTATGCTCGACGAGCGAAGCATCTCCTCGAACGAACGGCTTTGAGCGTTGGTACGATAGAGGATGGCCATTTCGTTGAACGGCACCCCATGACGGGCATGCAGGTTGACAATTCGCCGCGCCACCTGTGCCGCTTCCCGTCGGTCGCTGTCGGCAGAGAACACCTCGATGCGCTCACCCTTTTCACCGGCTGCATACACCTTCTTGGGTATCTGCCCCTCGTTGTGACGGATGATGCTGTTAGCGGCCTCCACAATGCACTGCGTGGAACGGTAGTTACACTCCAACTTCACGACTTTCGTGCCGGGATATTGCTGTTGGAAATGCAGGATATTGTCAATATCGGCCCCTCGGAAACCGTAAATGCTCTGTGCGTCGTCGCCCACCACGCAAATGTTCGATTGGGGAGTGGTGAGCAGGGAAAGAATGCGGTGTTGCGCTTTGTTCGTGTCCTGATACTCGTCCACGAGAATATACCGGAAGCGTTCGCAATAGCGACGGCGCACCTCCTCGTGGTCGTGAAGCAGGAGATAGGTGTGGAGCAGGATGTCGTCGAAGTCCAAGGCAGCAGCCGCCTGCAACCGTTGCTGATACAGGTGATACAGCCGGTACATTTCGGGCATGCCGTCGTGATGGTCACGCTGCTGCACGCTTCGGTCGGCGGCATAGCGGTCGGGGAGCACCAGTTGGTTCTTGGCTTCGGAAATGCGACCGAGCACGCGCGAAGGCTTGTAGATTTTATCGTCCAAATCCAGCTCCTTGATCAGCGTTTTCACCAATGAGCGGGCGTCGGAGGCATCGTAAATAGTATAATTGGCGGGAAGACCCGCATACGCGCTCTCCATGCGCAACATACGGGCAAAAATACTGTGAAACGTGCCGCTCCACATACCACGCACCGCCTCCTCGCTACAAATGCGGGCAATGCGCTCGTTCATCTCGCGGGCAGCCTTGTTGGTAAACGTTAATGCCATGATGCGCCAGGGCTCACAGCCTTCGCGGAGCAGGTAGGCAATTTTATAGGTCAACACGCGCGTCTTGCCGGAGCCTGCGCCCGCCACCACGAGGAGCGGACCTCCCAAATAAGTAATGGCTTCCAGCTGAGCGTCGTTGAAGGATGTTTGGAATACTTCGTTGTTCATTTCCACGGTGTAGGACTTTTTTGCTGGTTATAAGTTTAGGGTCACTTCGCTCCCGGGGGATATGGTTATAAAGTTACAGTTGTAACGCTTGAACATCGCTCGCTCAAATAGGAATCTTTTAACCTTATAACCTAAAATCTCATAAACTCAAGAACAACCTCATAACCTTTTTCACTTATGCAAAACTTGTCCCGCTCGCCGTCATTGGCGGCTGCGGTCGTGCTGTATTTTGCGTTCGTAGAACTGCACCTTGCGGCACGCCTCGTCGAAGTCGGCCTGTTCCACGGTGTCGCAGCCCACACGAAGCAGGCTGTCCGTAAGTGCCAGGTCCACCCGCGCCTGTTGCAGGTCGATGCTGTCCATCAGCAGGATGCCCTCCCCTCGGGCATCAAGCGCCAAGTAGCAATCCTTCCGCATTTGCTCCACCACGACCTTGGCCTCACCTTGCCGGCCCGCCGCCAACAAACTGCGAGCCTGCGCCAGGCGCACCTGCGCTTCTTTTTCCATACGCGAACGGTTCTCACTGTAAGCTTCGGTCTTCGCGTCTTCTTTCGAAGCGCAGCGTGAACAAGCACCGCAAAGACACAGCGCGGCGATAAGCGGTAGTAAAGTCTTCATGCTAAGGATGGGAATTTTGGAGAAATAATTAAAAAGAACGAACAGCAGGCACTGAATCATCTTGCTTCAGAACACGCGCCCCGAAACAATGCGGCAGAACGTGAGCCACAGGATTTTCAAATCGAACCACAGCGAGCGGTGTTCCAGATAGTAAAGGTCGAGTTCCAACCGGCGGAGCAGCTTCTCCATCGTGTCGGCATAACCATTATAAAGCGTGGCATACGACGTCACGCCCGGCCTCACTTGATACAATAAGGTGTAGCGCGCATCGTGTTGCAATATTTGCTCGATATAAAACGGGCGCTCGGGCCTCGGCCCTACGAACGCCATGTCGCCAATGAATACGTTCCATAGCTGAGGCAGCTCGTCCAAATGATGGTCGCGCAGAAACGCGCCCGACTTGAGCAATCGCGGGTCCTTCCGCCCCATTCCGCTCAGCTGCGGTCCGTCTGCTTCGGCATCCATCCGCATGGTGCGAAATTTATAGATGCGAAAGGGCTTCCCCCCCAGCCCGATGCGCTCTTGGGAATAGATGGCGGGGCCATGGTCCTCACGCCTGATGCACCACCAGCATAAGGCAAAAAGCGGTGAAAAGACAATCAGGCACAAACCCGAAATCACCACGTCGAGCGTTCGGCTCACCGCGTTGCGACCCACAGACCGGCCTGACTTGGACGAAGAAGACATAAGCGATTGTTTATCTTATTGCAAAGAGATGAAACAGTAGGGTTTACAAAAAAGGCGGAGGCTATTTCGCTTCCCTCCGCGCTATCATCCCATCCAAAATCAGATGGAAGGATATAAAGACAGCTATATCGACCACCAGCACCAGGCTGGCGGAAAAGTCGGCGAGCACCAACAACCAGTTTAGTCCGCCGAAAGCCGCCTGCAACGCCAGGATAATCATCAGCGTCTGGTGCATCGAAAAGCCTGCTGCCAAACATTTGTGGTGGATGTGCGTCTTGTCGGGGCTGAAAATGGGAACCCGCCGCCACAGCCGCATGAGCGAAACGCGCACCAAGTCGAAACAAGGCACGAGTATCAGCGTATAAGGCACCAACAGCGCCGTAGCGTGCATCTGATGGGGCGACGTAGCCGTACAAGTCATCATGTAACGAATGGAGAGGAACGTCAGGGCGTAACCCAACGTCAGACTGCCCGTATCGCCCATGAATGTTTTCGTACTTTTGTTCACATCGCCAAACATGTTGTACAAGAAGAAGGCAGCAACCGTACCCACCAACGCCGCACAATAGAGCGCATAGTAATACATCTCGTGCGAGAAGAACAGCACCCCGAAAGCCACCACCGCCACCATGGAAAGCCCCGAGGCCAACCCGTCGATGCCGTCTATCAGGTTGATGGCGTTGACGATGAGCAGCGAAACGAACACCGTGAGCGGATAGCACGCCCAACCGGGCAACTCATACAGACCAAAAAGCCCGTAGAGATTGTGCATATACAGACCGCAAAACGGGAGAAAAAGCGAAACGAACAGCTGGATGAGAAATTTCAAACTGGCCTTCAGTCCGAAAAGGTCATCGAGCAACCCTATCAGATAGATGAGAAACATCCCCACGAACACTACACAAACCGATACGGACAACATCGGGAAGCCCCGATAGTCGGCCAGCATCTGCACCACGATGGTCCCCGCGGCGCCAATCAGCATGGCGGGCATGAACAACACGCCTCCCAATCGGGGGATGCCCCGATGGTGCACCTTTCGCTCATCCGGCAAATCGTACATGCCCCTCCGTTTACACAACCGCAACAAAGGACGCATCAGGACGGCCGTCAGCCCGAAACTGATGGTCCACGCGATGAGGAGATAGATTATCCATTTTAATTCCATGACCTGTGTTTTCGTTAGGCAATCCCATTTCCGTTACCGTTCCTTGCTCCGTTTTCCATACATACTTATATATACGGCGGAATATGAAAGCTGCGCTCCCGGATGCGGTTTACTTATTCAAACGCGGAGAAAGCCGTTTTATTGCACAAAGCAACGCACCGTTTTCCGCATCGCTTCCCATTCGTTCACGCAAAAGCAGTCCGTGGATTGACCCATGAGCTGGCAAAATTACGATAAAAATCCTAAGAAATCGTACACTTGCGCCTATTTTACCCCTTCCCTACCCATCCACCGGGGATAAAAAATGCGCACATGGCACATCTGCCGGCAGAAAGGCCGGCTCCGTTCCCACCGGTCGCCACCCCCTAAAGAAGAACCTCCCGCACCTTGCCGAGAAAAACGGCATCCACGTTTACAACTGTCAAAATGACGCTGAAGGCTGTTCCTTTTTCAGAAAAATAAAAAATACTCGTCATTTTTTTAGGCTTAAACGGATAAACCACTTACATTTGCGCACGTATCGCAGTAAAGAGATGCGATACAACCACAAACCTTATTTGTTTTACCTTCCGAAAAACTCACCCTTATCATGAAAACCGAGCAAATCATGCAGGCCTTAGAGGCCAAGCACCCCGGCGAAGCTGAATTTTTGCAGGCCGTGCGCGAAGTTCTCCTCTCCATCGAAGACGTGTACAACGAACACCCCGAATTTGAACGCGCCAAGCTCATCGAACGCCTTGTAGAACCCGACCGCATCCTCACCTTCCGTGTGCCCTGGGTCGACGACCAAGGCGAAGTTCACGTCAACCTGGGCTACCGCGTACAGTTCAACAACGCCATCGGCCCGTACAAGGGCGGCATCCGTTTCCATCCCTCCGTCAACCTCAGTATCCTGAAATTCCTGGGCTTTGAGCAAACTTTCAAAAACGCCCTCACCACCCTGCCCATGGGCGGTGCGAAAGGCGGTTCCGACTTTGCTCCCCGCGGTCGCAGCGATGCAGAAATCATGCGCTTCTGCCAGAGCTTCATGCTCGAACTGTGGCGCAACCTCGGCCCCGACCAGGACGTTCCCGCCGGCGACATCGGCGTGGGAGGCCGTGAAGTGGGTTACCTCTACGGCATGTACAAGAAACTCGCCCGCGAACACACCGGCACCCTCACCGGCAAGGGCATGGAGTTCGGCGGTTCCATTCTCCGTCCCGAAGCCACGGGCTACGGTGCGCTCTACTTCGTGAAGCAGATGCTGGCCGACTACAATATGGACATAGCCGGTAAGACCGTAGCCGTCTCCGGATTTGGCAACGTGGCTTGGGGTGCCGTAAAGAAAGCCACCGAAATGGGTGCCAAAGTCGTGACGCTGAGCGGACCCGACGGCTACATTTATGATCCCGAAGGCGTGAGCGGCGAAAAGATTGACTACATGCTCGAACTCCGCCTCTCGGGCAACGACATCGTAGCTCCCTACGCCGAACGTTACCCCGAAGCTACCTTCTTTGCCGGCAAGAAACCTTGGGAACAGCCCGTCGACATCGCACTCCCCTGTGCCACGCAGAACGAGCTCAACCTGCAAGATGCCCAGCAACTTTGCGCCAACGGCGTTTCCCTCGTGGCCGAAGTGAGCAACATGGGCTGCACGGCCGAAGCCGTTGACTACTTCATTGAGCATAAGATGCCCTTCGCACCCGGCAAGGCTGTTAACTCGGGCGGCGTAGCCACTTCCGGATTGGAAATGACGCAAAACGCCATGCACATTTCCTGGTCTGCTGAAGAGGTGGACGAACGCTTGCACCGCATCATGTCCGACGTTCACGACCAGTGCGTGCGCTATGGCCGCCAGCCGGACGGCAGCATCAACTTTGTGCGCGGTGCCAACGTAGCCGGCTTTATGAAAGTGGCACACGCCATGATGGCACAAGGCATTGTGTAAACAAGTAGCGTGGAGAGCCTAAATTCCGGAAGTCTATGTTCCAACGACCAAGGCTCTCTATAAACACGCACACTCCGATTGATATAAAAATCCCCGCAGCGTAACCGTTCGCTGCGGGGATTTTGTGTTGGCTGAATCAGACTTTGCGACCACCAAACGCTACTTCACTTGCACCTTACATACCATCGTGCCCAGCTTAGTCTGCACCTGCACGAAATAAATGCCGGCAGTCAGTCCGGTCAGGCTGACGGTATCGTCGGCAATCACTTCCGCCGGCACCTGTCGGCCGTCGGCGGCATACACCCTGCAAGTCAGCAAACGGCCGCCCACGAGGCGGAAACGGTTCTCGCCGCATCCCACCAGTGAAACAACCGGTGCCGTGCCCGCTTCGGACACGCCTTCTGCACCCATGGGTTCCACGATAAGATAGATGTCGGGCAACATGGACGAACCGTTGACCTCCGTCAGCACCACCTCACCGTTGTCACTCTGGGCGAAAGCCGTACGCACCTCTCCGGGGTAGTCGGTAGCGTCGAAGTGAACCTCCTGGAACGTGGCATCGCGCAGCTTCGACAGCTGGATACAAAGATTTCCGCCCGTGTAGGCAAAAGGTTCATCAAAAGGCAGTCGCAACGTATGACTGCCCACACCGAATGTGGCCTTGCCCTGATACGTTTTCTGCATGAACTCCGCATCCATCCAGCCGTCGGCCGGCGTACTATGTCCCGTATTGGATAGAGCCAGCTCCAACTGACAGTTTTCGATGGGTGCTGATGCCTTGCTGTGATAGCGATAGCCTATTTCCTTAATTCGAGCTGCACCGCAACCGAGTTCTTCCTTGCGATATATGGCTTGGGAGAAGCTGTAATAAAACCCTTCAAAAGCGATGGGGAAGAGGAAAGGCGAAGCGGTACGGCTGCCTATGCGCACAATTTGCTCCGTGGCAGGACGCACTTCAAGCTCGAAAGCCGGGGAAACATCATTGCTTGCATTGCCATCGCCGGATGCCGCCACCTCTGTATGGAGGAACAGGTTGCCGGCCTCCCGGGGCGTAAGGGTGAACTCGACGGTCCGTTCCTCGCCGGGGAGCAAAGTTTCTGCCACGGTCTGCGTTTGCCACAAACGGCCCTCACTGTCCATCAGCCGGACTTCAAAGTTTTCCATCGGCTCCTCGCCCACATTCTGCACTTTGGCAGAACAGGTGTAATCCATGTCGGCCACAGTGAGGAATTCGCCTTCCAGCTCACCGACAGCCAAGTCGCGGGGAGAATAAGCCGAGAGTTGGATGTCGAAAAGCTGAATTTGGAACTGGTCGGGCGCAGATAAGGCGTGGAAGCCCAACACGAGATTGGCCGTCTGTTCAGGCCTGAAGGCCACCATGCGTTCCTGCGGCTCCGAAGTAGTGAAATTTTCCAGCTTCTCAAGGATTTGCGTGTGTGTCAGCGGATCGTCCGAGGTGCCCAGCGTGATTTGCAAATTTTCTGACGAACCCAAGATGGAAGGGCAATGCAGCTTGTAACGAAGGCGGTACTCCTGACCTTGCTCCAAACGGAAGGGTACGGACACGAGCCAGTCATCAGCCTGTTTGAAGGAGGAGCCGAAGTACTGGAAGTTGTCGGCGTTGACACGCCAAAGCGTCTGGTCGGAGTTGGCGTCGACCACGCGCCATTGAGCCACGGCCAAAGGATTGGAAAAGTCCATGGCATAAGGCATCTCTAAAGCTCGGCCGGCCAGGACGGGATTTGTTTTCAATTCATTGCTATTTCCCGCATCGTTGTAGGCCACTACGCCGTAGGTGAAATAGCAGGCTTGCATGGCCGTGGTGTCACGGAATGATTTTTCGGCGATGTCGTCGAACACCTTGCCATCGGGATAGCGCGTCAGGCGGTAACGGGTGCCCACGGGGTTGTTGTCGGTCCATTGCACGTGGGCTGCCACGCCTTCATTGCCGACCGTAACGGTGAGGATGTCTTCGGGCGCGCTCGGTTCTTCGCCTCCCCCACCCTGCACGGTGAAGGGAATGTACAGACCTCCAAGCAGCGTATTGTCCTCCACGGACTGCCAGTTGAGGATTTCAGCCGTCTGCGTGTCAAGTTCCATCAGGAATGTATTATACCCATTGTCAACCCCCGTCCAGTAGAGTTTTCCGTTGTCGCGGTCGAACTCCATTGACTGCACTTGGTCCGTCAGCGTGACAATGCCCGGCGTGCCGATGAGGATCAGCTCACCGTTCTGCTTGTTCACGCGGTAAAGGTCGGAAGCCGAGGACATGGCGTAAAGCCGGCCGTCAGCATCGGCCGCAATCGCCATGATTTTGTCGGAAAGCTCGGCCACCTGCGTCCGCAGGCCGGTTTCAAGGTCAATGGTTACGAGTTGGGAAGCCGTTTTCGACCCTTTTTCCCGACATACCACGCCATACATCTGCTGCGTGCTGAGATCGTAGGTCAAGTCGGAACAGCCGTAATCTATTCCGGTGGAACGGAAAGCAAAGTCGCCTTTCTCAAAATCGTAAACGGCCAATCCGGCCATTTGATAGCCCTCATAGTCGCTGCTGACCAGGCAGAAATAGTTTTTGCCATCGCCGGCCCCGCCCCAAAGTCCGTACATGGCGGCCTTCATGGGCGTGAGCTGTTGTCCGTCCGTCACGTTTACGCTGTACAGTCCCGGTTCGAGCGTACTGCTGTTGGTTCCTGTAAGGAAACCATAGGCAGTTTGTGCGCCGACACCGACGGCACTCCAGAACATCATCCAAACGAGTCCGAGAGATAATAGTAGTTTTTGCATAAAGTTTGAATATAAAATAGAATTGTGTAAGAGAAAACTATTTCCATCCGCCCGGCATGAGCCTTGCACTCTCCCTGCCGGGCTCCAAGCCTGACGGGGAGACCGACAGCCGCCGACCGGGACGAAAGCCCCCGCAAGCTGTCGTTTCTTAGCAGCCAATGGACGGTCAAACGGGGCGATGGAACAGAACCCACTCCCGCGACAGCAATACCTATGGGCGGACAAAAAACGGTGCAAAGGTAGGGATTAAGCTGAGCCTAAACAACTGTTTGCAGCAGTTTTGGACAAGGATACTGAAGTTCGGGGTAATGAGGTATGAGATGATAATATGCCCTTCCCAAGTCCAGGAGTTGTTTTGCCAACTCGCCGAGCCCGTAGAAATAGTCGGCGACTTGTGAAAAGAACTTCACGCTGTGACCGGATGAGTTAACGAGGCGGGTAAACCATGTCGGGAAAAGCCGTAATCTGCTTAGTGAATGCTCCTTTCGCGCGCGCGTATATACGTCTTTTATTTCCCGAAAAAAGCATTCACTCCTTCACAAAGCGCATGTTTTCCTCTGATTTCCATAGGTTTCGAGTGTGAAGGCTTTGTATTTCAAAGCCTTCACAGCGGCGGAACGCTTGTGAAGGGTTAACAGCAAAGCCTTCACATGGGCGGTGAATGCTTGTGAAGGGTTGAAAATCCAAGCCTTCACACCGAAAGCCGCTGAAAATCAATGAGAAAGCGGCTCATACGGCCCTTGTAGTGTGAATACTTGAAAATCCAAGCCTTCACACTTATAACCAATGATTTTCAGCGAAAAACGCGCTATGTGTGAAAGGGTGAATGCTTTTTTTGGGGGGATAAAAACGTATAGGAAAATCGAGGCTTTGGGGCTGTAAAGTAATTTTTAATTTACATTTTACATTATTATAATGGGTAACTGCGCCGATGTCGTCGGCATAGCCTCTCTTCATCCCGACAGTGAAGGCTGTCGGGCAAAAAAGAAGATGCGACGGGAGAACGGAAGGAAATGGACAAATGAGGATTGCGCTGTTCTGCCGGCGTTTGGGGTGTCGGGAGGCATAGGAACAAAAAAATTGATTGTCTCCCGACAACCAATCTTTTACTAACCTTAAATCTAATACCATGAAAAACAATGCAAATGTACAGGGGATGACACGTACATCCAAACATCTGAACAAAAATGACGGCTGTTTTAATATTATTTTGATAGAAAACAGCGGTTTTGCCAACTCATTCTGTCAATGAACGCCCTGTTTGGTTCGCCGGGACTGTTTTTCTGTTTCACCGTAGCGGCGGCGGGGGTTAAGGTCGTTTGTCGTTTTCGGCAGCCTCCTTGACCTTGCGGAAGAGGTCGGAAGCGAAGATGAAGTTGTTGAGCAGTTCGTTGTCGGACTGCATCACCTCGTCCTTCGTGCCCTCCCAGGCGGCATTGCCTTTGTAAATGAAAAGGATGTGCTCGCCGATGCCCATCACGGAGTTCATGTCGTGGGTGTTGATGATGGTGGTGGTGTTGAACTCCTGCGTGATGTCGTGGATGAGTTCGTCGATGACGAGCGACGTTTTGGGGTCAAGTCCAGAGTTGGGCTCGTCACAGAAGAGGTATTTGGGATTGAGGGAAATGGCGCGGGCTATGGCAACGCGCTTCTGCATACCGCCGGAGATTTCGCCGGGATATTTCGACGCAGCATCGCTGAGATTGACGCGGTCCAGACAGAACTGGGCGCGGCGAACGCGGTCTTTGTAACTGTCGGAGGAGAACATGTCGAGGGGAAACATGACGTTTTCTAACACGGACATGGAGTCGAACAACGCCGCGCTTTGGAAGATCATGCCCATCTCGCGGCGGAGCAGGGCTCGCTCGCGCTTGGTCATGCTCATGAAGCTGCGCCCGTCGTAGAGCACATCGCCCTGGGTGGGCTCAAAGAGGCCGACAATGTTTTTGATCAGAACGGTCTTACCGGAACCGCTCTGGCCGATGATGAGGTTGGTCTTTCCGCTGTCGAAGCGCGAGGTGATGCCCCGGAGCACTTCTTTGTCGCCGAAGGACTTATGCAGGTTTCTGATTTCTATCATGACAGGAGTTGTGTGAGGAAGAGGTCGGAGAAGAGAATGAGCATGGAACAGGCCACCACGGCATCGGTACTGGCCTTGCCCACCTCGATGCTGCCGCCCTCAACATTGTAGCCGTAGAAGGAGGAGACGCTGGTGATGATGAAGGCGAAGAAGAGGGACTTGATGACGCCCATCCAAAAGAACCACTGGGTGAAGGAGTGCTGCAGACCGGCTGTGAGGTCGGAGGGGGTGATGATATGACCGATGTAGGCGGTGGCGTAAGCACCGATGATGCCGCTGAAGGTGCTGAAGATGACAAGGAAGGGCATGATAGTGATGAGCCCGGCAATTTTGGGAAGGATGAGGAAGGAGGCGGGGTTGACGCCCATGATTTCCAAAGCATCAATTTGCTGCGTGGTTCGCATGGTGCCCAGCTCGGAGGCGATGTTGGACCCGACTTTGCCGGAGAGAATGAGACACATGATGCTGGAGGAGAATTCAAGCAACATGATTTCACGGGTTACGTAGCCGGAGACCCAATGGGGCATCCAGGGGCTTTGGATGTTGAGTTTGATTTGGATGCAAATGACGGCTCCGATGAAGAAGGAGATGAGCAATACGATGCCGATGGAGTCGACGCCCAGCTGGGCCATTTCTTTGACGTATTGCTTGAAGAACATGCGCATACGCTCGGGACGGGAAAAGGTGCGCCCCATGAGGATGAGGTAACGCCCGAAAGCATGAAGAAATTTGGTTATCAGCATAAGGGATAAGTATTTAATGTATAATGAAGCCTGCGGCCTTGAAGTCGGCGGTTATGCATCGTCCTGCACGTCGGTCGTTGACCTCATTATACATTATACATTTTACATTATTAAAAAAATCACTCCTCGGTATCCTTCCGCAGTGCATCGGGCCGCAGGTTGCCCTGTTCGTCGAAGAGGCCGTAGGTGGTGCGGAGCACGCGGAACTCGGTGCGGCGATTGAGGGCATTGCAAACTTCCTGCTGTTCGGGCGGAAGTGCCAGGATGTAAGGCAGGGTAAGAGTGTCGCCCTCGTGGAGGAAGGGGTAGGTTTCGAGCAGCTTGCGGTTGACTACCTTGGGCACTTGCTCGCCATAGCCGCAGGGGGTGAGGCGATCGCGGGCGATACCATGCTCCACGAGGTAGTTGACCACGCTTTCGGCGCGCCGCTGGGAGAGGCGCAGGTTGTAGTCGTCGTTGCCGCGATAGTCGCAGTGGGCGGCGAGCTCGATGGTGATGTGCGGATTTTCCGTGAGCATACGCGCCAGGCGGTCGAGCGCGGTACACGATTCCGGTGTCAGGGTGGCTTTGTCAAATTCGTAGAACACGTTGCGCACCAATACGGGGACGCTGATGCTGGGCAGGGGGAACTGCATGACGTGCTGCTGCTCCACCTCGGCACTGTCGGCCTGCAACGCGCCGCTCACACCGAGATAACCCTGGCAGGTGGCCAGGAAAAGATAGTTTACGCCGGGGGTGAGCGGCTGCTCGAACGAGCCGTCGGAGAGGACACCGAACTTGAGGTTGGTGCCGTCGCTGCCCACCATGTAGACTTCGGCAGCAGGGAGTTCGTAGCCGTCCTGCTCGTAGACCCAGCCTTTGACGGTTTGCAGCACTTCGGGATAGGAGAACTCAAAGAGTTTGTCCCAGCCGCGTCCGCCGGTGGAGCGGTCGGAACTGAAATAGCCGCGATTGTGGAGACCTTCAAAGGTGATGCCGAAGTCGTCGGCGAAAGAGTTCATGGGTACGGGCAGGTGGTGAACTTCCCACTTGTGGGTCACGGTGTCCTCGGTGGCGCGATAGAGATCGAGTCCTCCGAGGCCGGGCGTGCGGCCGTTGCTGGAGAAATAGAGTTCGCCGCTGGGGCGGAAAGCGGGGAAGCACTCGTTGCCGGGGGTATTGATCGAAGGACCGAGATTTTCCAAACGGCCGAGGCCGTGGCCGCCGCTCATCTCGATGCGCCACAGGTCGAGCCCTCCGAAACCGCCGGGCATATCGGAGGCGAAATAGAGCCAGCGACCATCGGGCGAGGGTGCCGGATGGGCGTAGGAGGAGAGGGTGTCGGCGGTGATTTTAAGCTGTGTGGGTTTACTCCACTTGGCATCGCTGCGGGAAGAGGTCCATATTTCGGCCAAGCGGGGGTATTGCGGGTCAGTGCGGCAAACGGTGAGGTACATGGTGGTGCCGTCGGGCGAGAAGGAGCAGGCTCCCTCGTCGTTCTCGGTGTTCAAATCTCCCTCGGGTGCTTCAGCGGGTTTCCATTTTCCTTTTTCATCTTTTTTGGCAAAGAAGATGTCGCCGTTCTGCATGGCAGTGATGCCGCTGACGTCGCCCAAGGACTGCTTGCGGGTGGAGGTGAAATAGAGTTGGGCGGCCTCGGTGCCCATATAGGCGGGGCAGTAATCGGAACGGTTGGCGTTGAACTGCGTAGCGGGCTTGACGGTGTAAGCGGAACTTTGACGGCGGAGGGTTTCCTGCGTGTGGCAGTTTTGCAAAGCGGTATGGGCGGCGGCATCGTCGGGAAAGCGTTCGAGATAGGCGGTCAGGGCTTTCTCAGCGCCTTTGTAGTCGCCCTGTTTCTGCAGCTGCTCACCTAAAAGGCGGAGGGTGAGTGTGTCGGTGTACTTATATCGCTCGGCATTGCGCAACGCGCCGACAGCCCGGGCGGTATAGCCGTAACGGGCATAGGCATCGCCCATTTTGAAGGCAATGCGACCACGCAACTCCTTCTCCTTGGGCGAGGTGCGCGAATAGGCTTGCTTGTATTGCCCGGCTGCCTCGGCATACTCGCCGATGGTCATGGCGGCATCGCCCCGACGGAGGGATTTGTCGACACTGCCACAGGATTGGCACCAAAAAGCAACAAACATTAATCCTATATATATATATAAGGAGTAGCGACTGGACATGAAAAAAGGATTGTAAGACTTTGTCAGAATAAACCGGATGCAGCACAAACGGCCATTCGCTCCTCCAACGGACGAGGGCGCGAATTTTTGGCAAAAGTACAACTTGCAAACAGCATTGGAAAAAAATGATTTGATTTTTTTGGGTGTCAGCTTTGTTTTACTACATTTGCTGCGCTTTAAGATGCAGGCTTTCTGCGTCGAGTTTGATGGCTAATGGCTTATTACAACTAACTTTCACAATCACCCTTTCATGGAAACCCGTTTTCCGGCATGCTATGTCCAACTTCCCGAATACACGGAGCACAGACGCGCCCCTTTCTATTTGGCTGCCGAAGAATATATTGCCCAACATCTCCCAACGGACAATTACCTCTTTTCCTGGCAACTGGGTCCGACGGTGGTGATGGGACGCAATCAGGTGGCTCATCAGGAGGTGGACCTTGACTTCTGCGTGCAGGAGGGCATCGACGTGGTGCGACGGAAAAGCGGCGGCGGCGCGATCTTCGCCGACGGCAACAACATCATGTGGAGCCTGATTACGGGCGAAGGGGCGGTGGAGCCGCTGTTCATTGAGTATGCGGAACAGGTGGCAGCCGCCTTGTGTAAGCTGGGCGCGCAGGTGGAACTCTCCGGCCGCAACGATATCATCCTTAAAGGCGGCGGGAAAATATGCGGAAACGCTTTTTACCACTTGCCGGAACGGAACATCGTGCACGGAACGATGCTCTACGACACGACCCCCCGCCTGATGCAGGGGGCGTTACACCCGGATGTGTCGAAGCTACAGGCCAAGGGGGTGAAAAGCGTCAGGAGCCGAATCGCGCTGCTGAAGGATTACTTGCCGTTCGGTGTGACGGAGCTGCGCCACCGCCTGCGCTCGCTGCTGTGCGACCGAAGCGTGGCGCTCGGCGATGAGGCTGTGAAGGAAATCGAACGGATGGAGCAGGGCTACTATGACCCGGAATATCTCTACGGACAGACGGCGGCCTCGGATTTGACTCGCGAAGCGCGGATTGAGGGATGTGGCACATTGGCCTTCCACTTCACACTGCGCGGCACGCTGATTGAAAAGGTGAGCCTGTCGGGTGATTTCTTTGAGCTGGACAATGCTGCGGAATGCTTCAACCGGGCTTTTGCAGGAGCGGCATTCACCCCGCAAAGTCTGAAGCAGGCCGTGGAGGAACACCATCCGGAACGCAGCATCCGGGGATTGACCGCTGAACAGCTGACGGCCTGCCTCACCGACTGACGGCGGGCCGACGCACCGCAGCACGGTGTTCGCCTACTGCAGGGATTTACATATCCTTTTGAACTAACCTATATTCTACATTATATCATGTCTGAAAAAAGAACTTGTCTTTATGACCGCCATGTTGCTCTCGGTGCCAAAATGGTGCCTTTCGGCGGTTTTGAAATGCCTATACAGTATACCGACATCACCGACGAGCACCAGGCTGTGCGCAACGCCTGCGGCGTGTTCGACGTGAGCCACATGGGCGAAGTGCTCGTGACGGGCCCGGAGGCTGAACGCTACGTGCAGCACATCTTCACCAACGACGTGGCCGGCGCTCCCGTGGGAAAAATTTTCTACGGCATGATGCTGCACCCTCACGGCGGCACAGTGGACGACCTGCTGGTTTACAAGATGGGCGACGAGAAGTTCTTCCTCGTTATCAACGCTGCCAACATTGACAAGGATTATGCCTGGATAACGGAACAGGCCAAGGACTTCGACGTACAGACTGAAAACCAAAGCGAATACTACGGACAGCTCGCCGTGCAGGGTCCGGAAGCTGAGCGCGTGGTGGAAGAGGTGCTGGGACTGACTTGCAAGGAGCTGGAGTTCTACACGTTCAAGCTGATTGAAACGCCTCAGGAAACCTTAATCGTGAGCCGCACGGGCTACACGGGCGAAGACGGCTTTGAAATCTACGGCTCTCACGCCTACATTCAGCAGGCTTGGGACAAGCTCATCGACAGCAAGCAGGCCAAGCCTTGCGGACTGGGCTGCCGCGACACACTGCGCTTCGAGGTGGGTCTGCCACTCTACGGCGACGAACTGACGGACGACATCTCGCCCATCATGGCGGGACTGGGCATGTTCGTGAAGCTGGACAAGGAGGAATTTGTCGGCAAAGAGGCCGTTGCACGCCAAAAGGCAGAAGGCGTGGCCAAGAAGCTGGTGGGCATCGAGCTGGAAGGCAAGGCTATTCCCCGCCATGGCTACGAAGTGGTGGTGGAAGACAAAGTTATCGGAGAGGTTACCACAGGATATTGTTCCATATCGACGGGCAAAAGCGTGTGCATGGCGCTGATTGATGCTGCCTATGCCAAACTCGACACGCCGGTGCAGGTCCGCATCCACCGCAAGCTGCAACCGGGCAAGGTGGTGAAGAAACGCTTCTACCAAAAGCATTACAAGAAGTAGGAAAACAGCTACTTCTTTCCCCTGCATATTTATCAACCAAACATATTAACAGCAACACATTATGGCAAAAGTGATTGAAGGGCTCTACTACAGCGAGAGCCACGAATACGTAAAAGTGGAAGGCGAATTTGCCTATATCGGTATCACGGACTACGCTCAGGAACAGCTGGGCAACGTGGTGTACGTGGACATCCCGGCCGAGGGCGACGAGGTGGAAGCCGGCAAGGACTTCGGTGCAGTGGAAAGCGTGAAGGCTGCCAGCGACCTGATTTCGCCCGTGAGCGGCGAGGTGGTGGAAGCGAACGCCGACCTGGAGGACCAACCGGAACTGATCAACCAGGATGCTTTCGCCAACTGGATTATCAAAGTGAAAATGTCCGACCCCTCTGAGCTGGAAAGCCTGATGAACGCTTCGGACTATCGCTCTATCCTTCACTAAGGCATACGCCAAACCCTATCAACCCTTTCCTTACAATGAAAATGCCACAGACTATGCCCGACTCAGCCTTCCGCCAACAGGTTGCAAGGATTGACGGGGAGGGTTTGTGGCATTTTCTTTATAAGAGAAGAGGTGCTTCACAGAGTCTTATCAACTGCCCATTAAACCACTGTTTCCATGAAATATTTTCCCCATACGCCCGATGACATCCGGCAAATGCTGGAAGTGATTGGCGTGAACAGTCTCGACGACCTCTACGCTGAGGTGCCCGAAGAGCTCAAACTACACCGCGAACTCCAAATCCCGGAAGCTAAAAGCGAGATTGAAGTGCGCAATATCATTGCCGGAATGGCCGACAAGAACGCCCGTCCCGTATGCTTTGCAGGTGCCGGTGCCTACGACCACTATACGCCGGCGGTGATTCCCTATATCGCCTCGCGCAGCGAGTTTTCTACCTCCTACACTCCCTATCAGGCGGAGATTTCCCAAGGAACGCTGCAATATATCTTTGAGTACCAGACGATGATGGCGGACCTGACGGGCATGGACCTGTCGAACGCGTCGATGTATGACGGTGCCACTGCTACGGCCGAAGCCATGCTGATGTGTGTGGCCGCCGCCAAGAAGCGTAACCGTGTGGTGATTTCCGGCACTTTCAACCCCGGCGTGCTGCGCGTAGTGAAGACTTATGCGCATTTCCACGGCGTGGACCTCGTCGTGGTGCCTCCCGTCAATGGCATCACTGACCGTGCCGCCATCGATAGCCTGCTGGCAGCCGGAGATGTGGCCGGTGTCATCGTGCCGCAGCCCAACTATTTCGGCATCATTGAGGACTTTACCGGACTGGCCGATGCGTGCCACGCGCACAAAGCGCTGTTGGCCATCAACAGTGTGGCTTCCGCGCTGGGTGTGCTCCGCACTCCGGGAGAATGGGGGGCGGACATTGCTTGCGGCGATGCCCAAAGTCTGGGTCTGCCCTTGGCCTACGGCGGCCCGTACATCGGTTACCTGTGTGTCAAGAACGCGCTGGTGCGCAAGATGCCGGGACGCTTGGTGGGACAGACGGTGGATGCCGACGGCAAACGCGCCTTCGTACTGACCATGCAGGCACGCGAACAGCACATACGCCGCGAAAAAGCTACCTCGAACATCTGTACCGCCCAGGGTATCATGTGTCTGTACGTTGCGGCTTACCTCTCGCTCATGGGGCCGCAAGGTTTGCGCGAGGTGAACGAGAACACGTACGCCGCCGCACACTTGCTGCACGACTTACTGGTGCAGGACGAACGCTTTGAGGATGCCTTCCCCGAACAACGTTTCTTGGGTGAGTTCACCCTGCGTTACAAGGGTGCGGAGGGCGTCGATGCCTTGCGCAGCAGACTGGCACAGGCGGGCTTCCTGGCCGGTGTGAAGGCGGAGGGAACGGACGATTGCCTCATTCTTGCCGCTACCGAACAGCGTACAGAAGAAGAAATTGTAGAATTTGTCAAAACTGTCCTCTCATGAACCGCACTGTATATTCCCCTCTGATATTTGAGTTGTCCAAACCCGGACGAAAGGGCTACTCTCTGCCCCATAACCCCAGCCCCAAGCACCAACTCTCTGCCCTGCCGGAAAACCTGATGCGCCAGACACCGCCCACCAAACTGCCGGAAGCGGACGAACTGACCGTGGTAAGGCACTACACGAACATGTCGGGCAACAACTTCGGCGTGGACACGGGCTTCTACCCCTTGGGCAGCTGCACGATGAAGTATAATCCGAAAATCAACGAGGAACTGGCCGCACTGCCGGGATTTACGCAGGTTCATCCCGCACAGGATGCCCCGCTTTGCCAGGGCGCGCTGAAACTCTACGACGAGGTGCAGAAGACCTTGTCGGAAATTGCCGGACTCGGCCGCTTCACGCTAAACCCCTATGCCGGAGCTCACGGTGAGTTGACGGGGCTCATGGTGATACGTTCGTACCACATGAAACGGGGCGACACACGCCGCACGAAGATTATAGTTCCCGACTCTGCTCACGGCACCAATCCGGCCTCGGCCGCCGTCTGCGGATTGCAAATCGTGCAGGTGAAGAGCACGCCCAACGGAACGGTTGATGTGGAGGACCTCAAGCCGCTTCTTGGCGACGATATTGCCGGCATGATGATGACGAACCCGAACACGCTGGGCATCTTTGAACAGCAAATTCCGGAAATCGCACGTCTGGTGCATGAATGCGGCGGACTGATGTACTACGACGGTGCTAACCTCAACCCCATGCTGGGCGTATGCCGCCCCGGCGACATGGGTTTCGACGTGATGCACATCAACTTGCACAAGACTTTCAGCACACCCCACGGGGGCGGCGGCCCGGGCAGCGGTCCCGTAGGCGTACGTGCCGGACTGGAGGACTTGCTGCCCAATCCGCAGGTGAGGTTCAACGAGGAAACCGGCCTCTACGAACTCCACGAGAACCCGGAAGCCTTGGGCAGCGTTTCTCCCCACTTGGGCAATTTCGGCATCATCGTACGGGCTTACGCCTACCTGCTCACCTTGGGCAAGGAAGGCATTCCCATGGCCGGAAAGCTGAGCGTGCTGAATGCGAACTACATCAAGGAATGCCTCAAGGACTACTATTATCTGCCTATTGAGGGGCTGTGCAAACATGAGTTCGTGTTCGACGGACTGCTGCCCAAATACGGCGGCGCTCACAACGACGCTTCGCACATCACTACCTTAGAAGTGGCCAAACGCCTGCTCGACTACGGTTTCCATGCTCCTACCATCTACTTCCCCCTGCTTTTCCATGAAAGCATGATGATAGAGCCTACGGAAACGGAGAGCAAGGAAACGCTCGATGCCTTTATCGAGGTGATGAAAACCATTGCGAAAGAAGCACTCCACCATCCGGAACTGCTACGCGACGCGCCGCACGACACGCCTGTACGCCGATTGGACGACGTGAAGGCTGTCAAAGACGCCAAATTCGTATTCTAACTGTTTTCCTTGCGGGTTGCTCTCTGCATAGCGTATAAGCTGTCAGGGGGCACCCCGCCTTTTTTCTTCCCTATCCTATCAAATATTCCTCTTATCGTTTCCATGAAAACACTTCTCATCATCGGCGCCGGCCCCGGCGGCTACGAATGTGCCGTGCGGGCAGCCAAAGCCGGCTTGGACGTACATATTGTGGACAAAGTCGGCCACTTGGGCGGCACGTGTCTCAACGAGGGCTGCATCCCCACGAAATGCTTGTGCCATACCGCCCACATCGTGCAGCAGGCACGCGCCGCTGCCGCTTACGGCATACAGGCTGACTGCGTATCGTTCGATATGCAAGCTGCGCTTGAACGCAAAAACCGCATCCTCGACCAGCTGCGCCAAGGCATCCAGACGTTGCTGAAAACGCCGGGCATTACCTTCCACGACGGACTGGCGCGTTTCCTGCCCGGCGATCCGCACACGGTCATCATCGGCGAGGAGACGGTGGTGGCGGATTATGTCCTCATTGCCACCGGTTCGGTAACCAAATTCCTGCCTATTCCCGGCGCTCACACGCCCGGCGTGCTCACTTCGGAGCAGATGCTGTCGCTCGACCACGTGCCCGAACGGCTGTGCGTCATCGGCGGCGGTGTCATCGGTCTGGAATTTGCCTGCATTTACCAAACGCTGGGTTCCAAAGTCACCGTGATTGAATACAGCAAGGAAATCCTCCCTTCCTTCGATGCCGACATTGCTAAACGCCTGCGCACGGCACTGAAGAAACAAGGGGTGGAAATCATCACCGATGCCCCGGTCACGGCCATCCATGCCGACGAGACGCAAGGCGGACTGCTGCACATCAGCTACGAACGACGCGCTGCCGTTCACGAGGCACTGGCCGATGTGGCTCTCATGGCGGTAGGCCGGCAAGCCCATGTGGAAAGCCTGAACCTGGAGGAAGCGGGCATCGGCTTCACGCCGCGCGGCATACAGGTGGATGAACATTACCAGACGAATGTGCCGGGCATTTACGCCGTCGGCGACATCAACGGCCTGTGCCAACTGGCTCATGCGGCCACGTACCAGAGCTTCCGTGCATTGGACCACATGCTCGGTAATCCCCTGCCGGCTACCCCATCGCCCATTCCGGCAGCCGTGTTCACCACGCCGGAAGCTGCCACAGTGGGACTGACGGAAGAACAGGCACGCCAGCAGTGCCCCGATGCTTTGGTGCGGAAAGGATTTTACCGTATCAATGGCCGGGCTTTGACCATGGATGCGGGCAACGACGGATTCCTGAAAATGGTTTGCACACCCGAAGGCAAGGTGCTGGGTGCACACGTGCTGGGCGCACAGTCAGCTGAACTTATCCACGAAATCGCACTGCTGATGAACATGGGCGGCACACTCGGCCAACTGGCTGCAACCGTTCATGCCCACCCCACCCTCTCGGAAGTGTGGCTGCAGGTTGCTGAAGGCTAAGAAAATCTTCTATCCACCAGTGTTTTTTGACTGCATGGATGGTTAACGCCATCATCCTTCTATACATTTTTTCGGCCTCCTTCATCCATTCAGACGTAAGGAGGCCGTTTTTCACCCTCTTTCCGACTCCACCCAAACGAAACTGCCGCGTAACCCCCAAAATCCCCCATTAGCCGCCCTGTCAGGAACTTGTTCATTTACAACCACTACTTCCGAGAAATAAACCATGCAACACAAAAAAGGACACCAATCGCGATTTCTCGCAGTTAGCGTCCTCGTGATTCCGTTGGGGTTCGAACCCAAGACCCACGCCTTAGAAGGGCGTTGCTCTAATCCAACTGAGCTACGGAACCAAATGCGGGTGCAAAAGTAGGATAAAAGTTTGTTACAACAAAACGAAACGTCAATTTTTCCGTAATGGCTTTAAACCTCACTGCTTATATTTTTGTCAGGAAGTCGGGATAAGCCACTTTTTCTCTTCCCTCGCAAGAAGTCTGCCGGCGATTTACAATAAATCCAAAAGCTTTACGTTAGTGTTATTATGATAGTTTTCTACAAGAACCTGACATTCCTGTGCCTGTTGCTGCTGTCGTGGAGTTGGAGCGGCGACCTATTGGCACAGCAACGCACCCGCATATTCGGCACGGTAAAGGACGATACCGGGCAGCCTATTGAGTTGGCCACAGTTCGCGTAACGGGACAAAATGCCCTGACCATGACCAATCTCAAAGGCGAGTATTCCCTATGGTGCCAGTCGGCCGACTCCGTGAGAGTGGTCTACTCCATGATAGGCTACGAAACGCGCCGCCGTCTGTTGCGTTCGCCGGCCGATTCGGTGCGGTTGGATGTGGTAATGCCACTCTACGACCGTAGCACACTGGGAACAGCCGTTGTTACCGGACAAGGCGTGCAGACAGGAACGGTGCAGCGCATCACCAAGCCCGACACCAAACTGGCTCCCTCTACCACCGGCAACGGCGTGGAGGAAATCATTGCGACACAGGCAGGCGTTTCGACGCACAACGAGTTGTCGTCGCAGTACAACGTGCGCGGCGGCTCGTTCGACGAGAACTGTGTGTACCTCAACGGCATAGAAGTTTACCGCCCCATGCTGGTTCGTTCCGGACAGCAGGAAGGACTTTCCGTCATCAACTCCGACATGGTGGAGAGCATCGGCTTTTCTTCCGGCGGCTTCGAGGCTCGTTATGGCGACAAGATGTCGTCTGTGCTCGACATCACCTACAAGCGTCCCGAAGCCTTCGAAGCCTCTGCGCAAGCCTCCATGCTGGGAGCCGGAGCCTATGTGGGCTGGGGCAACAAACGGGTGAGCCTGATGACCTCCCTGCGCTACAAAACCACGCGCTACCTGATGGGAACGACCGACACGGACGGAGAATACGACCCTTCCTTCCTTGATTATCAAGCCTATCTTTCGTGGCGGCCCAACGCAAGGTGGTCGTTGGATGTGCTGGGTAACATATCGGACAACCAATACAATTTTGAGCCGGAAAGCCGTGAAACAAAATTTGGCACGCTGGAAGATGCCAAGACCTTCAAAGTATATTTCGACGGTAAGGAAAAGGACTTTTTCCGCACCTTCTTCGGAGCTGCCACGCTGACACGCCACTTCAATCCCGACACCTATCTGGCACTCCAGCTGTCTTCGTACGCCACCAAGGAGCAGGAAACATTCGACATCCAGGGTGAGTACTGGCTCAACGAGGCTACGGGACAGGAACAGCTTGGTGTAGGAACTTACAGGGAGCATGCCCGCAACCGGCTGCGCGCCCGCGTGTTCAACGCCGGTCTGCGCTTCCGCACCAAGCTGACCGGCCACACCCTGCAGGCGGGTATGGATTGGAACCGCGAAACCATTCACGAAAATGCGCGCGAATGGGAAATGCGCGACTCCATGGGCTATTCCCTCCCCACCGATCCGGAAACGATGAAGTTGATTTACAGTCTGCGTTCCAAGGCTGATATCTCCTCCACCCGTCTGGCGTTTTTCCTTCAGGACAGTTGGCGGTTCAAGACCACAGCCGGACTGTTCAACCTCACGTACGGGTTGCGTCTGAGCCATTGGACGTGGAACAAGGAAACGCTCGTTTCGCCGCGCGCCTCCATCGGTCTGCTGCCGGCCTTCTCCGACCATTGGACCTTCCGTTTCGCCACGGGCTTCTACTACCAGGCACCGTTCTACAAGGAGCTGAAAGACACCGTCATGCAGGCCGGCATGGCCACCGTGGAGCTTAACCGCAATATCAAGTCGCCCCGCTCAGTCCACTTTGTGCTGGGAACAGACTATACCTTCCGTGTGGACAACCGTCCGTTCAAGTTTACTGCCGAGGCTTACTACAAGGCCATGTCGAACCTCATTCCTTACACGGTCGACAATGTCCGCGTCATCTACGACGGCCGCAATGTAGCCAAAGGCTATGCTGCGGGCATCGACTTCAAGCTGTATGGCGAATTTGTGCCGGGCACGGATTCATGGCTCACGCTCTCGCTGATGCGTACCAAGGAGAAAATCGGCACCCGGTGGATACCCCGCCCCACGGACCAGCTCTACAATGTTTCGCTTTACTTCACCGACTATTTTCCCGGCTCCACGCGCTGGCGTTTCACCCTCAAGGCTGCATTTGCCGACGGTCTGCCGTTTGGCCGCCCCCATTCGGAACGCACGGAGCAGACTTGGCGCGCCCCGGCCTACAAACGTGTGGACATTGGCATGAGTTACCGGTTGCTCAACAACGAAGACCGCCACATTGCCCAAGGCATGGGCAAATGGGTCAAGAACCTGTGGCTCGGAGTGGACTGTTTCAACATCTTTGGCATAGACAATGTCAACTCGTACTACTGGGTAACGGACATCAACGACAACCAGTATGCCGTGCCCAACTATCTCACGGGCCGGCAGCTGAATTTGCGGCTCAGTGTTGACTTCTGAGCGAGAGGCTGCCTGCGCTATTCACACAAAAGAAATAAAATTGCAAAATATTGATGATAAATTTGTTTTTTACAAATATACCCTCTACATTTGCAGCGTTATCCTAAAGGCAATCTTTTTACCTTAATGACTAATACCTATCGAAAACAGAAACAGGCGATATGCAAACGGCATATCGCCTTTATTCTTACCTCCCGGCAGCCGCGCCCCATCCCCCGAGCAGGCGGGGAACAGTGAAGGGTGCCGGAATATGGTGTTCAAGCTCCCTACGCGCGCGCATATATACGTATTTTATTTCCCGAAAAAATCATTCATCCCTTCACAGACAGCCCATTTCTTCCTGATTTTCAGTAATAAACGGTGTGAAGGCTTTGAATGGCAAGCATTCACACTCGGACGCACGCCCCGTTCGGGTCAATCCAGACCGAAACACGTCGTTTTTTCCCGTCATTTCTCTCTTGTAGATACCCCCGTTTCCACATGCCGGAGGGGCTACTCTCTCTAAAACGCGCAACTGCTACGACTGGAGCAGAATATGGCAGAAACACCTTAGGCCAAACAACGAAATAATGTTAATTATTCAACCCTTCACAGGAGTTGCCAGCGTGAAGGCTTTGAACATACATGTGAATACTTGAAACTTCAAAGCCTTCACACTGTTTTTCATTGAATATCAGTCGTTTTAAGGCCATGTGTGAAAGAGTGAATGCTTTTTTGGGGAAATAAAATACGTATACACGCGCGTGCGTACGAAAGAATATATCATGTGAAGGGTTTGGAGGAGTATTAAATGTTTGTATAATTTCACGTTTCTCATCTCTTCACCTTCCCTTCTCATTCTGCTTCTTCCACCGTGAGGATGTGGCTCACAAGTGGCGGACTTTTTTAAAATACTCGGCGAGTAGGAAAAAATAGTCCGCCACTTGTCAAACCCATTCCGCCACTTGTAACTAAATTTATTCAAGTTTCGGAATTTCCGGAACTTGAAGGTTATGAGGTTACGGTCGCTTCGCTCCCGGGGGTATAAGGTTATAAAGTTTGTCTTGGAACGCAGCATTTTCTATTTGGCAAAACCTTTTGACAGTAACTTTGCATGACCTGATAACCTTATCCCTAAAACCCTTTCAAAGGCGAAACTTGAATAAACTATTTAATCCACTACTTTAGAGAAGATAGGCGGCGGTTCGACATAGAAAAAGTAAATCCTGCGGCTTTACTTTTT
>OBLI01000686.1_pt1 | contig 35359 bp, 31 predicted proteins | sample 1519701 | NCBI WGS metagenome assembly OBLI01 (sample SAMEA3663005, study PRJEB22513) | pig gut metagenome | biome: pig gut; feature: pig-associated habitat; material: faeces | place: France | collected 2012 | reverse complement strand
ATCTATGCCTGTTGTCTCGCTGCCGCCACCGAATACAAAGCTGCGAGTGAGTGCTGCCGATGATGGGGCTTTTGCTGCATTTTCTGATACTTTCAGATAAGCCTTTCCTGGAGTCGCCTTGAGACTTGTTCCGTCGCTGCTATTGTTAACAACACCGAGGTAGAAGCCGAGACCTGCTTTTGTTTTAGCATCATTATATGTGAGACGATAGAGTATATAACCATTTTCTGTTACAATCTGAGCTTCAGCTGGTGTAGCCACAAGGTCAGAGGAAGCTTTTTCCAACTCATTTGTCTCGTTTGCCTTTGCATTGACATACTCTCCGTTTGTCTTCAGTAGCACACCCTCTCCCTTTGCCACTTGGTCGTTGCGTTGTGTCAATGTCATCTTGCCACCGCTTACCGTTGCGTTATATACATTAAGCGTTCTGTCTGATGGAACTGAAAGGGTTACATCGTTTGTCAGATTACTGAATGTTGCCCAATATGTATCGTTGCCATTTGTATCCTTGTCGCCCTGTGCTGCCTTGATTACTTTATAGTCAGAGCCGGGAACGGGATATTGGTCCTTGCCTAACTGCTGTCCCCATACCTGCTCGCCTAAGCCTTTGCCATTCAGCAGCCATGCCACCTCGCCACTTTCAAAGTGCTCTATGGACTTTTCCTCAGCCCTGCCAATCTCATCCATTTTACTTATACCGCCTGCGGCTGTGCCACTAAGATAATAGCAATTTTTTATAAAATAAGAGTCATATCCGCACACTCCGCCGACATTATATTGTCCGCTTACAGAAGCTGTGTTATAGCAGCTTTCTATTCTGCCATAGTGACGGTTAATTCCGCACACTCCGCCGACGCCGCCAGATGTAACTGTTACGCTGACAGTGCCTTCATTAAAGCAGTTTTTTTATTGTGCCATAGTTATTTCCGCACACGCCGCCTAATGGTGCTGATCCTCTGACAGAACCTGTATTTTTGCAATTTCTGACAGTGCCTTTATTATTATTATTGCCGCACACGCCACCTGTTCCTTCATACTTGTTGCCAATTACAGTGCTGCTGTTAGAACAGTTTTGGAGTTCGCCATGATTCACTCCGCATACACCTCCCCCCTGCGCACCGAACTGAAAATACGAATCCAAAACTCCTACGTTGGAAATCTTGCCGTTGGCTCCTATGCAGCCAAACAAGCCAACATAATAATCTGCGTCAGGATGATCGAAATACAATCCGCTGATGGTGTATCCTTTGCCATCAAAGGTGCCAGTATATGCATCATCATCAGATGTACCAATAGGTGTCCATGGTATAAAGCCCTTTCCGCTTACCAGATCTTTATTTGCGTCAAGAACGTCCTCGTTCACGGTAATGTCGTTCATGAGGATTGCATCGGCAGATGCATTCTTATCCACGCCTACAAGCGTACCATTCACCAGCCCTGCAAACCAATAAAGTTCGGCAGCAGTATCAATTTGATATGGTTTTTCTGCGGTACCTTTACCTTTCGGTTGGGTAGGAGTAATACTTTCTTCCGCCAACATCATGGATGGCATAATCATGGTTGTCACGAACAAGAGCATCGTGAAAAGCCATCTCGATTTTACAAAATTCTTTTTCATATTTTTTGTTTTTGAATAAATAATTTCTTGTAAAAGTAAATACTTTTGCGCGTTCTGCCAAATCTTGCCACTATGCAGCGGCATTATCCACCGAAGGCACCTATTCTCTCATTGCCATTATATATACTGTCATTCCCAGGATGATGACGAAAGTCATTCCGAGAAACAGATAGATATAATATCTTCCTCTCTTGATGAAATCACAGAAGCTGTAGCGAGCCTTGTAATTTCCATCAAGATATATCCTGTAGTCTTGAACCATGGCATAGCTCATGACTATGGCGAACAACAGAAGAAACAATGCCACTATAAAAATAGCTTGTTCCTCTTTCGTGAAAGTCTCTATCATATTTTCCATGGCGCAAAGATAGTGTTTTTTTTCAAAAAAGGTGTCGCATTCCTATAAAAAAGTGTCTACTTCCTAGCAAGTAGACACCCTTTTTTAACGATTTGTTCCCTTCAGCGATGCGTTTTTCTGGTATTTATCGAAAAATGGTTAATCCTGCTTTTTATCCTCCGGGGCTACATTTTCAGCCATTTCCTCCCGCCATTCAGTAGGAGCACAACCTTCCTTTAACTTGAAAATGCGGTACAGATAGGTGCGGGCAGAGAAACCACAAAACGTACCTCGGCAAGCCTGAAGCGGAAGGTGGAGTTTAGGCATGAAATGAAGTAGCGTGTATCCCCCGCCGGCGCACCAGTCTTCCTGCTTCTCTCACTTCTCTTTCCGGAGTCTTTCAGAAAGCTTCGAATGTAATGTCTTTTCCTTGTCAGTATATTCAAGTAACTTGCGAAACTTTAGTTTTAATAAATAGGAAAGGGCATATTTAAAAATGAAAAGACTCGCATAAGGTTCACCTAAGCTACCATGCCTTTTCTATTCGTCGTAGATACAAAAACCGTGCTGCCTATATACCACTTGAAAGTATATAGGCAGCACCGCCCACAAAAAGGGGCAAGAGCTTCTCACCCCTGCCCCTATATCTGAATATTAGATTCTCTGATAGATAGCATCATAAACAGAGTCAATGCAACCAGCTAATATATTGTCCGTGACATCGAATGGTATCCATTCTTCATCTATCTCCCAAGCACTCTCGCCTTTATAGAAAAGACTATTGCCATAGAGTTTGATGTATGCCACCTGTACTTCTTCAAGTTCACTGGCGTTTTCAACTCTTCTAATCACCCATCCCGCATCATAGTGCTCCTCATCCTGTGTGAGGTCAATTTCCGTTACACCCTTTTCCGCCATCATGTTCTTGATGGCATTTTCAACTTCTTTGTGAAGTTCAATCTTCTTTTTCGTAAAATCGATGTATTCCATACCTTATTATTTGTGGAGAGGTGGTTAACCTCTCCGTTACCTTTTTTATGCTACAATCTGGTATTTATTGAAATTCATGTAATCATCCCCATTCACATGGCATTCCTGCCATGTTGCCAGCTGCTCGGTGGTGATGGAATCAAGTTCCAAGCGTTCTGCGATGTACTGGAGTGCTTCCTGTTCCGTATTGAAATACTCCCACTCATATGAACCATCGAGACATGAGTTCACCACGAAGCGGCAACTGAAATACTTGCCTTCGGAGTCATTCGTGGCATAAACTTCGTTTCCTTCCTCTTCCACTATGAAATAAACCTTCATGTCCTCATAGTGCTTTTCAAGAATATGACGGAAATCCGATGTTCCCCATGCCTCCTCTGCCTCAATGGTGAGTAACCCTTTCGCTATTTCACAACTTTGGATGAAACCTCTGAGATAGTAATCCTTGATGTCTTCTCCCAAAGCCCATGCGATGTTACCTTCCCAATTCTTGGCAGAAAGCTCATCAAATGGCATTCTTTCACCCTTGTCAAACTCTCCGAAAAGCTCATAAATCTCCTGGAGGTCCTTTTGCTTACCTTCAATTCGGTATCCGACCTGTGCCCAATTCGCCATAGTCCTACTGATTTTCTATTTGTGAATAATAAAGCTGCTTCTCCTTCAAATCCTCCATGATGGATGCCGCCAATGTACACGCCCACTCATCACGTGGGTCATACCATCCGTGCTCGTGGCATTGTGCGAGCTTGTCAATGAATGCCATTGCCACCTTGAATTTCTCATTCACTAAGTACCGATGGTCATTAGCCAACTCTTCTCCAGTGAGCTGAGCACTACCCATCTTGCCATTAACGAAACGTGAGAACACGTCTGCAAACTCCTTGTCATTTGGTGAAATTACTTTTCCCATGATTTCTGCTATTTAAAAGTTCAACATTAAAAATATATTCTAGATTTCCTGAAACCCAGCCTTTTTAGGACTTTTGTTCTGGGAGAATCCGATTTTTTTTTAAAAAATTACATTCCAGCGTAACCTTTACCACTATGCCTTTTTTCGTGCATAAAAGATGGCTTGTCCACCAAAGGCAGAAAGCCAAGCAAGAAACATCAAACTTTTTCGGAATACCCAATCTCTGATTGCGGAAGGCTGCCGAAACAAGTTTTATGCTTCTAATCCTTTAGGTGGTGCTTGGAGTCTGCCAGGACAACCATACCTTTGCAAAGAAAAAAGCCTGTGGTGAAGGACAGCCTGGAGATGGTATTGAAAAATTGAGGTTTTCCCGCATGACAAAAACGAAGTAGTTAGATAAAAAAAAACTCAAATCAACCAATCCGGTTATCGAAAATTCCATCCTTATGCCAAAATAGCTGCTAAATAAACACCTTAATTTTAACACTTCATAGCCCGTTTTTTTACATAAATGCCCATATTTTAGTTAAAAAATAAGTTTAATTTATTTTATCCCCTCTATCTCAAAAAAACTCTGTTCCTTTGCAGCCGATTCAGGAATTTAACAATAAAATAAAAATGGGAACATTTAGCATATTTGCTTTAGTATTGACCTTCATTCTGGTGTTTTATTATGCCGTGGTCATTTTCATGGATCTGAGGAAAATCAATCCAGAGATCAGGAAGGATGATGTAGAGTTTATCAAAACTGCTGAGGAGCAAGAAACTCAGCATGAAGAAGAGGAACAACCTGTGGATGTGGACGAGGACAATATCCTTCATCCTATATCACATGAAGTTGGTGACTCTCAGCCGGCATCCGGCCAACCTCATAATGAAGGCACCTATATGACTGTTGAAGATGTCAAGAACATGAAGACGAGTGAGGTGTATGAGAGAATTCGCAATGCCAAGAATGAGATGATCACCTATCGTGCCGATGCCGAGCATGAAATGGCATCCGAGGATTTCCGTCAACACATGATAGAGGGTGAAATGCTGTTGGATCAAATGTCAGAGAGTCTTGCCAACATGTCGTTATAAATATCATTTCGTATGAAGGATAAAGTCAAGATTCTAGCCATGTTTCTCCTGTTGCTGTCCATTTCCCAACTGGCGATGGCCAATTGTGGAACAACCGATTATAGCGGAAGCACCGGCAGGCTTTACGATATGGTGACTTATGTACTCACCATGTGTTCCTACGTGGCACAGCTTACGTATGTCATAGCCACTCTTTTGAGCTTCTACTGCGCTATCAACATCTACATCAAGCTGCAGACAGGTGAGGATGGATTTGCCAAGAGTGTTCTGATACTCATCGGAAGCCTGATATTCCTGGCTTCGGCAACATTTGTATTCCCTGCGTTTTTCGGTTTCCGATATGGAGTAACAGACCATTTATGGTAGAAAAAAATATAACATATATTCATTTAATTATTCTAAGACAAACAATGAACAAAGTAATCAGTAATTTGGTTAGTGGCGCAAGAAATGGTGTCGCAGCCACAGTTAAGAAAGCCAAGGCTTTCGTAGTGAACCCTCGTATGGGTATGCTTTCAATGATGCTCCTCTTTGTGAGCGTGTCAACTTTTGCTCAGGATGTGGATGCAGGTCTCGCTGCTATCGAAACCTCCACTGAGAGCTTGAAACGATATGTACCTGTTGTGACCAACTTGTGCTACGCCATTGCCGGTATCGTGGCCATGATTGGTGCCATCAGTGTGTATGTGAAGATGAACAACGAGGAGCAGGATGTCAAGAAGAGCATCATGATGATTGTAGGTGCTTGTATCTTCCTCATCGCAGCAGCTCAGTGTCTGCCTTTGTTCTTTGGTCTCTAATCCTTGGATATGAGTAACATAGACCAGGAAAGATTCCAGGATTATCCAGTTTTCAAGGGGCTTCAAAAGCCCCTTGAATTCATGGGTTTGAAGGGAAGATACATCTATTGGGCCGCAGGTGCTGTAGGAGGGGGTCTTCTGGGCTTTCTCATTGGCTATATCATATTCGGATTCATTGTTGGACTCATCCTGCTTACCACTTTCTTGTGTGTGGGTGGAGGGATGATTTTCATCAAGCAGCATAAGGGCCTGCATAGTAAGAAGTCTCCCAAGGGCATCTTTATTTATGCCCGTTCTAAAAGCTATTAGGTATAATAACAAAATAAATTGATTCAACAACATGGTAGCAATCGCAGTGGTAACGCTCTTTGTCGCCATACTGGCAGGCATGGGCATATCCGTTTGTGCCTTTGGCACTGGAGGAAAGAGACCCAAGGTCTTCGAAGACATTTATTTCAGTGTGGAAGATGTAAATGGTATGGGAATAGTTTATACAAAAGGTGGTGATTATTCTGCTGTCCTCAAAATCAAGAACCCTATCAGAAAGTATTCTGCTTCCAAGGCCAGCTATTATGAATTCACGGATCTCTTCACTTCTCTACTGCAATTGTTGGGTGAAGGATATGCCTTGCATAAACAGGATGTTTTCGTACGCAAGCAGTTTGACATGAACAAGATTGCAGCTCATGAGGATAAAACTGCAGCCAAACGTTTTCTGTCCGATTCCTACTTCCGTTTTTTCAATGGCCGCACATATGTGGCACATGAAACCTATCTGATTATTACACAGAAGGGTAAAAGTGGAACAATACATAGTTATGACACTGCCAAGTGGAAGGATTTTCTAGTGAAGCTCCAAAAGGTTCATGACCGTTTGAATGGCTATGACGTGGAAAGCTCATTCCTTGGAGCTGAGGATTGCAGAATCTTTGCAGACCGTTTCTTTGCCATGGATTTCAATCATTCTCGTGTATCCATGAGTAACTTCAGGGTTACCAGTGAGGAGATTGGCATGGGAAACAACCATCTTAAGGTTTACAGTCTCCTGGATGTGGATCAGGTAGGCCTGCCTGGCATGATTCGTCCCTATTCCGAGAATCAGGTGGGTAACAGCATTCTTTCCGAGGATTTGCTCTCAGCTTTGGATTCTCTCCCGGATGTAGATACCTTGGTTTATAATCAGGTTATCTTTTTGCCAAATCAAAAGAAGGAAGTCATGAAGCTTGACAAGAAAAAGAACCGTCATGCTTCCATTCCCAATCCCAACAACCAGATTGCCGTTGAGGACATAGAAAAGGTTCAGTCTGAAATCGCCCGAAACGGCAAGATGCTTGTTTATGCTCATTATAATATGGTGATCAAGATAGCTGGTGATAAAGACTTCCAGAAGATTACAAATTCCCTGGAGAATATGTTCTCTAGGCACAGTATCCATATATCGAAGAGAGCCTATAACCAGTTGGAACTCTTTGTAGCCAGTTTCCCTGGCAACTGTTTCAAACTCAATGAGGACTATGACAGATTCCTCACGCTTTCGGAGCCGGCTCTTTGCCTGATGTATAAGGAACATCAGCAGCAGGGTGACAATTCGCCTCTGAAGTGTTACTATACTGACCGACAGGGACTGCCTCTTCCCATTGACATTACTGGAAAGGAAGGTAAGGTGAAATATACCAATAACTCCAATTTCTTTGTACTGGGACCAAGTGGAAGCGGCAAGAGCTTTTTCATGAATTCCGTGATGCGACAGTATTATGAGCAGGATACAGATGTGGTCATCGTGGATACGGGCGACAGCTATGAGGGAATCTGCAACTATTTTGAGGGAACCTACATTTCCTACAGCAAGGAAAAGCCCATCTCAATGAATCCCTTCAAGATAACAGAGCTGGAGTATGAGGAGAATTTTGGCGAGAAGAAGAACTTCCTGAAAAGTCTTGTCTTTCAGCTTTTCAAGGGAACAGATTATCCCACAAAGATTGAAGATACCATTATCAATCAAACCATTACGGAATATTATGAGGCCTATTTTCATCCCTTTGAAAAGTTCAGTACCAAGGAAAGAAGCCAGCTTAAAGAGATGCTGCTACTTGAGGATAAGAAGAATGGTAAGTATGACCAGTATGAGCAGGAAGTGGAGGAACGCTATGATCGTATCATGGAGGAAAAGGAGACTTCTTCCAGAAATGCACGACTCATTGATAAGCTCCAGGCTGTTTTGGATGATACTGCTGCCACTGAAGGAGAGAAGAAAGCTGCCCTTCATCAGCTTCAGCGCCTTACTCCAGAGTTGATAGAGAAAAATTATCTCCTTCGCATTGAGCGTAAGATTGATAAGATGGAGAGACAGAGAAAGAATCTCAGAGTACAGGAACTTTCGTTCAATTCCTATTATGAGTTTGCCCTTGAAAGAATTCCGCAGTTGATTGTCCAGCAGAACATTGAGTTTGCAATCCATGATTTTGCGGCTATTCTGAAGCCTTTCTATAGAGGTGGTGAGCATGCGCACATCCTTAACAATGACTTGGATGCATCCCTGTTTGACGAGAAATTCATTGTCTTTGAGATCGACAAGGTGAAGGATGATCCTATCCTTTTTCCTCTTATCGTTCTCATTATCATGGATGTCTTCACTCAGAAAATGAGAATCAAGAAAGGCAGAAAATGTTTGGTCATAGAAGAGGCATGGAAAGCTATTGCCACACCCGTGATGGCCAACTATATCAAGTATCTCTATAAGACGGCCCGCAAACATTGGGCAATGGTGGGTGTGGTCACCCAGGAAATCCAGGATATCACCTCCTCTCCCATCGTCAAGGAAGCCATTGTCAACAATTCAGATGTGTTCATGTTGCTGGACCAGAGCAAATTCAAGGATAAGTTCTCGGAAATAAAGGCAACCCTGGCTCTTACAGAGAATGACTGCCAGAAGATTTTCACAATCAATGGCCTTGACAACAAGGAAGGCAGGTCTCCGTTCAAGGAGGTCTTTATCAAGAGAGGTCTGGTGGGCGATGTCTTTGGAGTGGAGGAACCTCCTGAGTGCTATATGGCCTACACGACGGAGAAGCAGGAGAAAGAAGCACTGAAGTTCTATAAGAGACGCTTGGGTTCCGACTATAGAACCGCCATCGAGACCTTTGTGAGCGATTGGCATTTGAGTGGTATCCAGAAATCCCTGGAATTCTCCCAGAAGGTTCTCAAGGAAAGAAAAGTATTCAATTATAAACAGTCATCATAAAAGAACCATGCAAAGAATCTTAGCATCGATCATCTTATCCTTTCTTATTTGCTCTCCTCTTTGGTCACTGAGCTGGAGCAGAGTGAATATAGACAAGGTGACGGCCGCGGCTATGTCTGCTGCCTATGAAACGGAAACATTGGTGGAAGGGAATACGGCCAGTAACATCAATAAAATCTTTGATCATTATCAGTCTGCAGGCTTGGCATCTGCCGGTATCTTCCAGAGCATGAAGAAGTTGAGGGACGCTAGACGTAACCCGGGACTCTTTGCCTCAGAGGAGAATTATTATTACCAAAGAATCTTCCGTTTGGTGAAGGACGGTATCATGCCGAAGTTCATTACTGTGGCAGGAAAGATGCTAAAGCAGCCGGATAATGCCATCCATTGGGGTCCTTACCTATTAAAGACCACAACGAATGTGGAGAATCTTTGCAAGCAATTTGAGGTGGTGGTTACTCATGGTAAGCTTTCCTTCAAGGACATCAGGTTCTTGGTTCTCAATGAAGATCTCCAGCGGATATTCGATTTGACGAAGCTCGGAGAAGTGGACTGGAAGTCACTTCTGGGAAAATTGGGGGAATTTGGAACAGGCATCACCCAAGAGGAAATCGCAGAGGATTACAAGAATCTGGGAAGCATCATTGCGCAGGCAGGAAAAGCCGCCTATGACAGCAACCTGGAAAGCGCCAGCAAGATTGGTGCCATATTCAAGGCTAAGCCCAAGGAGATTACCAAGCTGTATAAGTCCTTCAAAAACCACTATAAATCCTTTAAGGATGCCGGTAACATCAAGGAATTGTTGTTTGCCGTGGTGGGAGAAGGCAATGAAGATGCAGTGGAAAAACTCTTTCAGACAAGTGGCTATAACCTTACGGGATATATCTCTTCCTACATCAAGGAACTACAGGGACAGTATTACACTGAGAGATGGTATATCTACAAGCATGATTCCGGTTCGGAAGTTAAATGTGAATATAGTCCATCTAGCTATGAGGGATATGGTGATGCCAGATGGAAAGAAGCATGGCACATTCATACCAGTGGTAAAAAACGTGAAGCCTATGGGAAGATTCCATGTTATAAATCCCTTTCTCAGGATGAGGACAAGGAAGTGAAAGATAAGCTTTTCCAACTTACTGGCTGGAATGCAGATAAATGTCAGGAATATAACCAGGCGCATCCTGGTCACCAGTGTACGATACTCTATACTAGGAAGCATGAGGATAGAAAGCGCCATTATGGAGGCGGACTTTTGAAACATTCCTATGACGAACGCTTCTGTTTTAACTCCTACAAGGTAAAGGTGACAGACACTTGGGACATCAGAGAGGAGATTTATGAGGAAACCTTTGATTCTCAGACAATGGACAAAAAAACTTTCATCCAAAAGATGAAGGCTCGTCTCAATGGCTTGATTGATGAAAATGAGAAATTCTTGAAAGAGCATCCAACCATTTCAATAGAGATGGGTAGTGATCATCCAAGATATTATACCATGGCTGATGAGAAGAAAATGGAAGGCTGTAATTCTGTGAGTTTTATCGCCCAATGTGAGGATGGAGCCACCCTTGGAGAAGGCTCGTTTAATTGGAAGGAAAATGGCAGCCAGGGAAATAAACTGGAATGGCCGAAGTCCAAGGACTTTGCCATGTCCAATTCTCCAACGGCAGATGATGGATCCAAGGCATTGCTTCAAAAGCAAAAGGAATTCTCAGATGAGGTCAATGCCCTGAAATCAGAAATCAAGGGCAATGATATCAAGATGAGAAATCTGGTCAAGAGAATCAATCAGGCCAAGATGAACAGGAATTTGCCCCTTGCAAAAAAGCTTCAAGGCGAGTATGATACCCTGTCCGATGAAACGGCACTTCTCAAGGAACAACTCAAAGAAGCTGAGGGGAAACTCTCCCAAGCCACTCATGCGCTGGATGAATACTACAAGGATATGAGTGACAATTTGGATGGTCCTTATCGGATACCCCACAATATGGCCAGCCTGGCCTCCATGTACCAAATCCAATGGCTGGATGAGGGAGAATGGGTGCAAGGGAGTGCGGCCTATGTCTTTGTAAGACATGGCTATTGTGCAGATGCCAAAACCAATGTCACATATACTGCTTCTTTGAAGTTAAGTCGCAAGCCTACCTATGTGCTTGGTGTACGCATACACCGCGCAGTTCTGTCAGTGGATTTCAAGCTTACCTCCAGCAGTAGTTCAGAGAATGTCATCGAAGTCATGAAACTCAATATGAACCAGAGCGAGAAATTAAGAGTAGAGGAGGTCAACATGCGACTTAAACAATGGATTGAAGATCTTCCAAACTGCTCTGTCACAGTGAGATACAATTATGCTTCCAAACCGACAGAAGAGGATGATGATGAAGACGGTATCCACCTTCTCCTTGCAGGTGACCGCCTACAGGTTGCAAGATATGTAGAACAGGAACTGACCAAGATCTTTGCCCAGCTGGTTCTTATCGAAAAAGTGATGACACAGAGGGAATGCATCTTGGACTTTCTCAAAAGGCAGATCTTTGACGTGGTCAGCAGAAGCGGCAGAAACGGTATCGCCGAATATGCCCTCAGACGTTGGGAAGGAGCTGGTTTGGAGGCTATGAAAAAATCCTCTCTTGCCCATAAGACTGTGCAGCAGGATAATGGCAGTTCTAATAATCAATAAAATTGTAGTGTATGAATAGATTCTTCATGGAATGCCTTTTTAAAAGGTATATTTTACTCTTGGTGATATGTATCCTACCCTCCTCTATCCGGGCACTGAATGATCCAGCTTCCCTGGAGGCCATGATTGCCAACCATAAGAAGGTGAGAACCCTGCTGGAGGTGAGAGCTATCGCAGAACTGGGTGTTTATGAGTATCATAAGCAAAGCAGTAAGAAAATCACTGACCATCGCAAGGTGGCAGAACAGCTTGACAAGTACAAGCGCTGTTTCGATATCATGGACTTGGTGCTTCAGGGAACGGCAACAGCCTTCCATGGTGTCAACACCTATACGAGTATCAAGAGAAATATCACCAGATATTGGAAACTCATCGATACCTATCATGACAAGATCCTCTCCCATGGCGCAGTGTGGTCATCGGATACTTTGATTCTGAATACCACCAACAGGGCGGTGGAAGATATCAGAGACGAGGTGGGTGAACTCTATAAGTCCTATGGAGAATTGTCGCTCATCGTAACAGGAGCAACGGAATGCACCACTGCCAATCTGATGATGATTCTAAAGCACATCAATGAAAGCATGGACCACATCGATAGCAGTATATACCATGCCTATTTGGATATACATACTTATATGACCATTCGACTTGGGTATTGGAAAAAGGAAATCTTCATGGCTAGAACCATCAAGGAAATCGTGAAGGATTCCTATACCAGATGGCTGAAATCCGGTCACCGGGTCTTCAACCATCTTCAGGCGAAAAAGTCATTCACCCATAAGCCCTTGGGAGGTGGCAGCCTTATTGGAGGAAGAAATGAACATGTTCAACTAATAGAATAAAGTATGAAACGAAATCATCTGAAAGGTCTCTTGTCCATGCTTCTGAGCTTGGTGAGCCTGTATGGTCAGGCACAGGAGGTTACTTATATCCACGAAAGGGATATCATGAACCAGTTCACCACCATGGAAACGGGTGCTGGTGTCCTCTCTCCTGCCTGGTATTACAATTCACTGCATAAGAATTACCAGAGAGATGCCAATCTAAGAAACAAGCTTGCCTATCGAACGGATGTCATGGCCAATACGTCCAAGGAAGTCAATGAGGCAGAGAAGGTGGATTCCGATTATGTGGAACGAGCCAAGGTGGAGGCGTTGAATATCGTTTCCCGTTCCTCTGCATCTGATTTGTCGTGGGTTCTGGAGAAGAAGAAACTGGACTCCAAGATGCTGCTCTTCGATAAGAACATCAACCATATCGTTTCCTGTGGCGGAAGTTCCAGCGATTACCGGAATTGGCGCAACATCTACAACTGTTTTGAAACAGCCATCAAGATCACTCATGAATCCTACCAGGATTTGGGTATGAGGAAAAGAGAGTATCTGGCTATCTATCAAGACATCGTGAAGAGAAATGTGACATTGGTCAAACAACTCCTGTATTGGAACTCATTGAAAAAAGGAAAGAGATTCTCTGAAAATAACACCAGGGTTGAAAGAAATACTTCCAACACAGTCATTGCCTCGGATGCCTACAGAAGATGGCAGGCTGCCATGGCTGTGGATGGCTTTTCTGGTGCAAAACCCTGATAAAAGCAAGAAACAAAAAATAGAAAAAGAAATATAATGGCATTTACATCTTTATTTTTAGACACCTCCACAGTCAGTGTCACAAGTGGTATGGGAAGTTATATCTCTGACCTCTCAAAAACCATCGGAGTGGACCTGTTTGAGGAAGACATAGACAATGTTGTGTTTAGAACCAACGAGTTTCTATGCAGTGCCGATTTTATCGGTTCGGATGGTCCCTTCTGGTACATTCTCCAGATGAGCATGGCACTTGGAGCCTTGTTTTCCATCATTGTGGCCGGTTCCATGTCCTACAAGATGCTCGTCAAGGGCGAACCCATCGATGTGGTCAAGATCATGAAGGTACTGGGTATATCTCTGGTCATGTGCTTCTGGTATCCATCATCCACCAACAATAATGGAAGTATTTTGGATGCACTGGCCTTCATTCCCAATTGTATCGGTTCCTATACCCATGACCTCTATGAGGCAGAGGCGATTCAAGTGAGCGAGAAGTATAATGAACTCATGCCCCTGATACAGAAGCGAGACTCCATGTATCACAAGATTGCCCCTATTCAGAAGGTTGCCAAGGAAATCATCCTGAGTGAAATCGTCCAGGATGCTTCCATGCAGATAGAAGATATCGAGCAGAAGCAGGAAGGTGAGCAGCTGGCACAGGAAGCAGCAGACAGGTCTATTTTTGCAGGCCTGATTATAGGTTTGGACAAAATCGTTATGTTCCTGGCACTGGTCATCTATAGAATCGGATGGTGGAGCACCATATTCTGCCAGCAGATTCTCCTGGGTATGCTCACAATCTTTGGTCCTATCCAATGGGCTTTCTCCGTGCTGCCCAAGTGGGAAGGTGCATGGGCTAAGTGGATTACCCGTTACCTCACGGTGCATTTCTATGGAGCCATGCTTTACTTCGTGGGCTTTTACGTCCTCCTTCTCTTTGATATTGTTATCAGTGTACAGGTGGAGAACCTCACTGTTATCACGGCAGGAAAAGGAGAAATTACAGGATATATCCAAAATGCCTTCATGACATGCGGTTACCTGCTGGTGGCTTCCATTGTGTCGCTGAAGTGCCTGAATTTGGTGCCGGACCTGGCAGCATGGATGATTCCTGAGGGTGATACGGCTTTCAGTACCAGAAACTTCGGTGAAGGTGTGGCAGCTTCTGCCAAGCAAAGTGCCATGAGTCTGATGCCGAAATAGTCTTAACAACACGATCAAATAATAAGAATATGGCAGTTTTACAGAATTTGGAAAACAAGATCAAAATGGTGATGATCATCAGCAGCCTCTTTTTGGTGGGCTGCGTGGTTATCAGCCTGGGCAGCATCTTCATAGCCAGAGGCATGGTGAGTGATGCCCATAAAAAGGTATATGTACTGGATGGTAACGTCCCTATACTCGTGAAGCAGACCACGATGGAAGAGACCTTCGATGTGGAAGCCAAGAGTGACATAGAGATGTTTCACCATTTCTTCTTCACACTGGCTCCGGATGACAAGTATATACGTTATACCATGGAAAAGGCCATGTATCTCATTGATGAGACCGGTCTGGCTCAGTATAATGCATTGAAGGAAAAGGGATTCTATAATAATCTGATTGGAACCTCCACTATCTGCAGTATTTTCTGTGACAGTATCAGGCTGAATAAGGATTCGCTGACCTTTACCTATTATGGCAGGCAGAGAATAGAGAGAAGAACCAACATCCTCATGCGCCAGATTGTGACAGCAGGTAACCTGAAGAAAGTACCAAGGACGGAAAACAATCCGCATGGTATCCTGATTACCAATTGGCGTACCCTTCTGAATAAGGACCTGGAGGAGAAAAAGAAGTCAGAGTATTAACACTATACATTATTATATATATGAGTTTGAAGAAAATGATCATAGGTGAGGAAATGCCAAGCAAGGATGATCCTAAGTATAAGGAACGTTACTTCAGAGAAAAAGAGGCAGGAATGAAGTTTGCAGAGAAGTCGGGCATCAATTTCCTGGTGGCCAGGATTCAGGCTTTTGCCAACAATCATCGAATTGCCTTCATCGGCCTGGTCTTTACCATAGTGATAGGTTGCCTTGGCATCAATGTGGTGAATATGATAAGATCATATAAGAAACACGGTTCAACCAGAACTACCGCAGTGGAGAAGGTGGATTCTGTCCTTCTGAAACGTCAACAAATTAAAGAACGCCCATAAGATGAAGACAAATAAGATTAATTTCAAACAGCCCAAGTATTACATGCCTCCGGCATTCTATCTGATATCCTTGTTTCTTGGTTACATCGCCATTGATACATTTAATATCGAACTGGGGGAAGCAGGAAACGGTCATCTCAAAACCACAGATTATCTGTCCAGTGCCTTGCCGGATGCCAAGACGGATAGCCTCTTGGGAAGCAAGATGGATAATACGGAAAGAAAGTATGGTAAGATTACAGACCTTTCCGGATTGGCCAGTGTGGAAAGTGACCGTGACTCAGTGAACAAAAAGGAAGAATATGAGTCTCAATACAATAAGAAAGAGGCAGCGCTTATCAGACAGCAGGAGGCTGAACAGGAGGAACTCAAGAAGTTGCGCGCTATGCAAAGCCGTGTAAGAGAGAACTCCCAGCGACAAACTTCCGCTTCCAATGGCTTTGTGGCACCAGTGAGTGATTCCGAGATAGCGCGTCTTCAAAGAAAACGCAGAAACCAAACCTGGGAGGAGATGAATCGGAACCTTGCAGGATTCGCCTCACCAGACGAAATGGAGGATGAGCAGGATAAGTCTGTCCACTATCGCTTATCAGATACGAATCGAGTGAGTGAGAGACGGGAAACTACGGAAGGCGGAAGCCTCAAAAGTGGCCAGTCTCCAACACCACCCGACAGTGAAACTCCTGGGAAAGTCACCAAAAAGACAAAAGAGGTTTCTTCCTATTTCAACACGTTGGGATTGGAAAAGAATAAGAGTCATCTTATTTCCGCCATCATTGATGAGGAAGTCAAGGCCGTGGATGGCAGCAGGGTTCGTCTTCGCCTCTTGGATGACATTGAAATCAATGGCATAACAGTAGGTAAAGGTACCTATCTCTATGCGTCGATGAGCGGCTTTGGAAAACAGAGAGTGAAAGGTAAGGTGGAAAGTATCTTCTTTGATGAGGAAATCTTCAAGGTCAATCTCTCGCTCTATGATACGGATGGCTTGGAAGGTCTTTATGTTCCTATGAGCAGTTTCAGAGAAACCACACAGGACATCGCTTCCTCAGCCACACAAGGAGGAAACAATCTCACAGAGAACTCTACTGGAGGTACTGGCATTAAAAGCTGGGCTTCACAAGCCATGAGCAATGCCACCCAAAAGGCAATGAGTGCTTTGGGTAAGAATGTCAAGAAGAATAAGGTCAAGCTGAAATACGGCACGAAGGTTTATCTCATCGATTCATCTTCTGCTCATGGTAAGACAAAATCATAAATTATAAATCATTTAGAAATCAGTAAAATAATTGATATGCAAAGACTTAAAAAGAAGGTGGTGGCACTCATGATGATGTGCCTTGCCAGTATAGGAGCCAACGCTCAGAAAACGTTTTATGATATGGAACGTCTCACGGTGAATGAAAACGTATCCTCCATTATCACTGCATCGGAACCTATCCGTATGGTGGATATTTCTACGGATTCCATTGTGGGTGACAAGCCGCTGGATAACGTCATTCGTCTCAAGCCTATCTCCTCTCATCATCAAGATGGCGAGGTGATGGGTATCGTTACCATCATCACTGAGCGCTACAGAGTCCAGTATGCCCTGGTCTATACCAGTAAACTGGAAGAGGCAGTAACAGACAAGGAGGTGGAACTCGTGGAGAGAAATGCCTTCCATAATCCGGAAGTAAGCATGTCCACCACCGATATGGTGGCCTATGCCATGAAGGTCTGGAACTCTCCAGCCAAGTATAGAGGCATTATCACAAATCATCACAAGATGAAGATGCGTCTCAATAATATCTACGTGGTGGGTGAATATGTTTTCATTGATTTCTCGGTGGACAACTATACCAACTTGCAGTTTGACATAGATGAATTACGCTTTAAACTGCAGGATAAGAAACTTCAGAAAGCCACCAATCAGCAAACCGTGGAGCTTAAGCCAGCGCTTCTTCTGGATAGAAGCTTGTCATTTAAGAAAGGTTACAGAAATGTTGCAGTATTGAAAAAGATGACTTTCCCTAATGATAAGGTCCTCTCCATAGAACTCAGTGAGAAGCAGATCAGTGGCAGAACCATCTCCATGCAGTTAGATTATGAAGACGTTCTCTCTGCAGACTCTTTTGACTCTCTTCTTCTGCGTGAACAATAAGTGATAAAAGATGAAGTACAATATGACAATATTAAAGAAGAGCATCGGTATGCTGGCATTGGCATGGGGCATCCCATCATCCATGATGGCACAGAACCAGGGTAGTCATCTCATGATAGCCGTGGGCGGTGCCTACCCAAGAACACTGGAGTCAACCATCTCCTATGAAAAGGAAATGCTGTATCATAACGCTTGGGAATACTTTGCCACCTACTCTATCCAGTATGATGAGGATCCTGAGGCAAAGCATATTACCAGAAAGTCGTTTTGGCATAACCATAACACCTGGGGTGTAGGAGCCGTCTATAAGCCCTGCGTTGGAAGAGGAAGAAATCACCACGGCAGTCTCAGAATTGGCGCCAGTGCTGGTAGCGATTTCCATAAGGCCATAGGAACTGTCCATGTAGGCTATGAACATACCTATAATCTCTATGACGGATGGAGTGTGTTCTTTGCCATCAAGGAAGATATATCCATCAGGGGTAAGGACCGGTTCAAAACCGGAATTAATATGGGCGCAAAAATTCCATTGTAACATTTTAAGCAGCAAGACAATGAAGAAAACATATATTTCTATTTTTTGTGGACTGTTGGCCATCTTATTCCAAGGTCTGTTGGTTTCATGTGATGAGCATGAACCAATGGACTATGGTATTCATGTTGGGTATGTCCTTTGTGATGACCACAGTTGTATGGATACGACCACCTACTTCTCCCAAACTTCCAAGAAGGCAGTGGGTGTAGTGTTTACAGAGGCTACAGAAGAACATCCTGCCATGGCGGTGATGCTGAATGAATTCCAGGAGGCCTTCTCTGATTCTTTGGGAGTGAGCCAAGGAACGAGCATGGATATTGAGTCCTACGACGGATTCACCAATACCATCGCCATGTTCAATAGTACCGACCAAGATACAGGAAAAGGCTCACCTATTGCTCAGGAAATGTTCCATTTTCATTCTAAAGGGCAAAGTGATTTCATTCCTAGCGTAGCAGAACAGAGAGTCCTGATAAGAAATGCCCCTTCTATCAATCCTTTGATCATGCGGCTGGGAGGGCAACCTATCGACTTATCTGAGGATACCTGGTACTGGACATCCACAGAGGTGAAGGAAAACCCCGGCTATCAGGCTTGGCTTTGCTCTTCCGTGAATGGAGGTATCATAGAAACGCCCAAGACTATGCGCCATAAGGTGAGAGCCATCGTGAATTTAAATTATCCAGATTAACAGATAAAAGCAATATGATATGGGATTTTGGAAAGAATTGGGCGTAACAGCCCTGGAAAAAGGAAAGAATCTCTTTCGTGGAGGAAAACAAGCTGTAGGAGGAGCAAAACATGTAGAAGGCATAGTTAAGGATGCCAAGGTTTCCATTCCTGCCACGACAAAGCCAACCAGCTATCGTGCTTGGGAGAAATCCCTTTCACCACCTAGTTTTACCCCTGCCTTTCATCAGAGCAAGACAGGATGGAAAACTCAGATGAAGGTTTTTTGGGGAGGTCTGTGGAAGCAATCACCAAAAGAGGCTAAGCCTGCAGTGCCAAATTCCACGTCTGGGCCTTCTTTTACAGAACGAGTCAAGAATTGGTTTTCCCGTCACTTCTCCAGACAAACAACCTCGCCTTCAGTAAACCCGGCTATCCCTGGAAAGCCAGTTGTCCCAGTAAGTCCTGTTATACCGACAAGGCCAGTAAGACCTCCGGTTTTCAAGGATAGCGGCTACCTGGCATGGGAAAAATCTCTGCCAACTCCGTCCTTTAAGCCAAGGTTTAATGTGATTTCCAAGGAAAAGGAATCTATTAAAACTAGCAAGGAAACTGTAGAGCAGGTTGTCAAGAAAGAAAAGAAAACAGTTGAAACTGTCAAAGGTGAAACTAAAACAGGCAAGGAAACACCGAAAGAAACAGCTCATAGTACAGAACAAGTTGCAGAAAAGGTGAACGAAAGAGCAAAAGAATCTGCAGAGCAAGCAGGAAAAGCAACAAAAGAAGCAGCAAATGGGGAAAATTCCTTCAAAAAAGCAGCGAAGTTCTACGCTAAGAATCCAAAAGTTCTTGGTTGGCATGCAGCTCTTGGTCTGGGTGGATACAGTTTAGTTTCCGGAGATGGTGTCATCAACCCTCTACTCTACTTCATTGGAGGTAAGAATGCTACAGAAAACGGCCTTGGAGGTATGGTTGGACAAGCAGTCGCTGGTGAAAAAGCGCCGGGTATTTATGATACGGTTACAAATGCAGCTGATTCAGTAGTAAATGAAGGAGTTGACCTTTACCAATTCAGTAAGAATACTCTAGGCAACGTGGTGGGTGAAGGTACCGACCTTTACCAGATGGGTAAGAATTACGTGGGTAATGGTATGGTCAGCAATGGAAGTGGTGGATACTATGATCCCACGACAGAGCAAACTCCTAATCTTTACCAGGCCAGCAATCCCGACATGGGAAACCAGGATGGCATGTTGAACAATGTGATGGGAGGTATGAACCATCTTGTGAATCAGGTTTCAGGCGGTGCTGTAACAAAGATGAATATTCTTTCTTTGGCATTGTCTGCCTATATGATGTTCGGACGTTTTGGGTGGCTTGGAAGAGCTGCCAGTCTGCTTCTGGGAGGTATGACCTTGAAGAATATCAACAATCGTCAGCTCCCATCTCAGCAGGTTCAACAACAACGGCAAAATCCTTCTCAGCAATATGTGCCGCAAGTTAAGCAGCCAAATGCTTCCATGGAGCCAGAGAATATGTATAAGAGTTTGGAATATCCAATAGCTACAGAGGACGGAGAAGTGGTAAGCCGTCCAAGAAGTATGAAATTGTAATCCACAAAAAATAATAGTAAAATTGAATGAAAAAGAACTATAAAGATATGCTCCTTGAGTCGGGAAGTGGCTTCATGATGCCATTTCCCCTCAGGGATGATGAGGAACTGCAGACCACGTTGGGATTTGGGTTGCAGCAACATCCAACTGGTGGGCAGAAATTTGAGCACCATGGTGTGGATCTTCTAACCAGTGGAAAACCTCTCTACTCTATTGCCACCGGTACAGTCATCGGTGCAGGTCATGACAGTATTCATGAAGATTACATCATAGCCAAATATGGCAAATACGAGGTGAAGTACGGCCATATCACCGAAGCATATTGTCCTTACGGAACCAGTATCAGGGCCGGACAGGAAATCGGCAAGAGTGGTCAATTTCTTCATTTGGAAGTCAGATTTGATGGTGTCACCATCGATCCCATGGAATTCCTGGCCATGATTTGGGCTAATATCCAGCAGCTGGCTGCAATGGGTATCAACAATTCGCCCACTACAGAGCAATTGGGTAGCAGAAAGCCCAAGACACTCTATGATAAGGAGCAGGATGAAATTCTGATGATGATGATGCGTTGGCTTCCAGCCTACATGAATGAACTGAGATTGGGCAGCTATACTCCCTCAGATAGAATGCAGACCACCCTCAAACATGTCATATCCGAGGCTGCAGAACGCAATTATTTCTTCGAAAAGCTTCCTGATATGGCTAATCCTCTAGGTCTCACCGGTAGAAGCCTGCCAGTGGCTGAGAAAATCCAGAATCTTCTCATTGAAGATTTCCTGAGCTATGCCTGGCTTCGCCATGATGCTTGTCCTGCTTCCTGGAACGAGGCTCAAAAAAAAAACTTTCTCATCAAGTTGCCCAAGACGGCCTAGTGGTAGACCCTCTGTCAGATTTGAGCATACACGTTGAGAGTTATGATGTCAAACATGAAGCCTATGTTTATTTTGATGCCTCAGGAAGAAGATCCTGGACCAAGGCTTGGTTCAATGGAAGAGACAGGGGAGAAAACGCCATTGAGGTAACTCGTCAGCAAGCCATCAAGTTCATCAATGATGAGATCTCTCATGATGATTGGCTAACAAGGTTCTATCCCAAGCAAATGACAGTTTATCATAAGGCCATTGAGCAGGCACGACAGCAGCTACTGGGCTTTTAATATCATTTTTATAATGGCTAAAGAGAACAATTATCAGAATTTGGCGCAAGTTGACTACTGTATCCGCCAATATTTCAGCAAATATATGGCGCCAACGCTGGTAAAGGAGGTAAGAAATCTCCGAGAAAAGCAAACCGAGGAATTTATCAATCGTTTGGAGAAAAACGAGTCTCCATTCGTGCCAGTGGATGTACAGCTTCAAAATGCTGACAATCAGCTGAAAGTGTGCGGAAAATGGTACAAGAAATCATCAGATGACATAATCAGGCAATGTAAGCACAGATGGGGGAAAGATACCAAATTTGCCAAGGATTATCAGACATTTCTTGATTCCTTCTATAAGGAACTCATCAGACAAAATGGGGGTAAATCTTCAGAGAAACTTGCAGCCTTTGCAGAAAACTATGTGGCAAATCGATTTCAGGGACTTATCATTGAGCAGCTGGCCAGAGAGAAAGTTCCCAAGAACAGTGCTACCTACATTGCAAGAAAGGCATTTGATGACAGTTTATTGGGACTGCTTCCCAAAATCGGTCCCAAAGAAGGTGAGCATGATTCTCTCATCGCTCAAAAAGCAGATGACCTGTATAATCCCAATATCTGGGAACAGGGTGCAGCCATGGGAGGTTCCATGGTCATTGATGCTGCGGTGACAGGAGGTTACGGCTCCGGTAGTTCCCTCATAGTAAAAGGTGCAACTAAGGCTGGAATCAAAGTGGTGCCAAAAGCCGCTGCTTTCCTGAATTCTGCTTGGAGTGGTGTAGCTATTGATGGCGGTCTGAGAACAGGCTTCGCGCTGAACCATGCCAGAAACTGGGAAAATGAGAAATATGCCAAGGAAGACAGTAAGCTTGCACTTCAGGATGAGGATGCCATCAAGAAGATTCAAACAGCCAGTGATTCCATCAAAAGGGGAAATTCTGAGCTGATTTATCAGTTGAATGGGCAGTTGGAGCGAAAGATAAAAACATATAGGCCTTCATTCACAACACGAAGCAAGAAAGAAATGGACTCCTTCTATGCCGCAAACAAAAATCAGGCAGGTAAATTGCTGGCTCAGATAAGGGAAAACTTTTCGAAGCAAACCGTTCCATTTCGTGCCAATAATCATCCGCCGGAATGGATGATGAAACTGGGGAAGAAACGCTGTGAACAATGTGCCTCCGGGTTTTATGCCATTGCCATGGAGATGTCGAGGGAGAAAAAAACATGGATGAGTATTGGTGGTAAACGCATGACCCTTAAAGAGGTTAGTCAAAGAGCCATGGATTATGCTACGGCTGCTGTAGCTTGTGAAAAGAAACGGGCGTCTGGTCAGGCGAAAGCTCCCAAGAAAGATACCTGGGATTCTAATATTGATAAGCTCAATAGCTTTATCAATCAAGCAAATCCATCATCCACAGATTCTTCTCCATCATCAGCTTACCATTCTTATAGTCCTGTGGAAGAAACTCAAAGACAAGATTCCTCTAGGTATGAGATGACAAGTAATAAGGCCTCTTTTCAAGATTTAAATGCCGGTTGGGCTGATGCCTTGGATAAGATGGGACTTTCCGGTTTCAGTGATGTCACCAAGAACATAGGCTATGTTTTGGCCATGCTGCCAGACATGATGATAGGCATGTTCACGGGCAAAAATCCTAACTTACAGGTGAATGACAATTTGCTGCCACTTGCAGCTATCTTTGGTGGCATGTTTGTCAAAAGTCCCCTTCTCAAACTCCTTCTGCTTGGTTTTGGAGGTGCCAATTTGCTCAACAATGCCGGTCATGCAGCATTGGGACTGGCCAAACCGGCTTCACCACAGCGGGTTTCTTACAGGCAATATGAGGAAGAAAAGCTGAATCCGAGAATCTCAAATCCGGCCATCAGCGGAACAAGTATGATTGCAGACATTGACGGAAAGCCATGTGTCATAGAAATCTCTGATCATGCAATCGATGCTTACGAGAGAGGAAACCTCCCCTTATCCACATTGGCCAATGCCGTTTTGAAGAAATACGATGAGAATAATGCCTTCGCAGAACGAGAATATGAAAGAGGTATTCATCAGGAACTTCAACAGCAGCATTCCTTAGGCATCAAATAGACTGAAAGAAGATGAAAAGACAATGAAAAGGAAACTATGCATGAATCTTGCCAACACTTCTAAGAAGGTAATTGATGGTATTTCTTGATGGAAATTATCGCCTGATAGAGCCCCAATTCCACAAAGCTTTAATGGTTAATATAAGGAATATGAACATAATATCAGAAAAAGTCATGTCAGATAGAGGTGCTAAATTTAACACATTTCAAGGCAAAAACTTGGAATTGAAGAGGATTTAAGTTAAAAATAAAAATCAATTTAGTTTAGGGTGTTCAATCCAAAACTTTTCTTTTATTTTGCCATCAGATTCAGCGTTATGGGACAGTTGAACATTACATAGATTAATAACGATCATATATATCATTTATGGATTTCGAAGAATTGAATAAGGCTGCCTCACAAGAGGACGGACCTACACGTATTGACAGAGCATTGGACAAATTTGCCAATATGATGATTGAGCGCTTGGAAGCCTGTAAAACAAAGAACTGGGAACAAGGATGGACTTCTGGTGATAGACTGGTAGGACTTCCTCAGAACATCAATGGAAGACCTTATGTAGGAGGAAATGCATTCCTTCTGCAGATGCATACCATGATAAAGGGTTACCATGTTCCTGTTTACATGACCTCCAAGCAAGCACGAGACAATGGAGCCTTGATTAAAAAAGGGAGAGGCTTCTGTGCCGGTGTTTAAATGGGGACTGAGTGTGAAAGACGAAAACGGAAAGCGCATCAGTGAAGACAAATACCTTGCCATGGATAAGGAGGACCAGGCTAAATGCCAGGTTCGTCCCTATCTGATGGTCTATAACGAGTGGAATCTTGACCAAACCACTTTGGAAGAAGTGAATAAGAAAAAGTATGATGCCATTATTTCCCGTTTCAATCCTACCACATTGAGTGACGATGTGGGGATGTATAAGAATGAACCACTTGACAGAATGTTTGAGAAGCAGGAGTGGGTGTGCCCTATTCATGTTAATGAGGAAGTGCCTGGTGCAAGCTATAATAAGACCCGAGACTTCATTAAGGTACCGATGAAAGCACAGTTCAAGATTCATGAGGGAGAGGATGAGATCTTCAAGGATGGTCAGGAATACTATTCGTCTGCCCTGCATGAAATGGCCCACTCTACCGGTCATCCCTCGCGACTTGACCGTCTGCCAAAAAGCAAGTTTGGTTCTGAGGAATATGCCAAGGAGGAACTTGTTGCAGAGACCACAGCATTTGTGATAGGCAATGCACTAGGCTTCTCTAGCAGAATTTCTGATAACAATGCCGCCTATATAGACAGCTGGATTCAAACGCTGCGTGAAAAGCCAAAGTTCATTACAACGCTTATGTCGGACGTGAATAAGGCATCGCGCATGATTTTGGAAGAGATTGACAAGCAAAAAGTAGCATTGGGTGAAAAGCCGCTCATGGAGGGCAACCTCGATGGCATTGAAGAGCAAATCAAGAATGAGGAACAGCTGGAGAAGATCAAGCAGCAGAACGTGATGAAGGAGGAAACTGTATCTGATTCCATCACGAAGCCACTCTCCTCTCCAGAAGCTTACTTTTCATCCCTCATAACCCAGATTACGTCTGATAAAGATAGCGAGCATACAGTCCTTGCATTGGAAAGTCTTCCTGAACTCAGAGCGTATTTCCAGGACAATGAGGTACTAGGCAGTTGGATTGAAGAGGTGAGTGATGAGAAACTTCTCTCTTTAGGTGCTTCCCTTCTGCCCAATATAAAAGCGCAAGAAACAGTGGATAGTTCACAAAATACAGATAATAACATGAAGGATTCTAACGAAGAAGGCAAGACAAGCCAGGATAGTGTGACAAAGCCAAAGAATGAGTATTATTTCTCTTATCTGTACCTGCAGAGCGTGGATAATACACAAGAGTTTGATGATCTCTCCAATAAGGAAAAATGGGATGAACTCCTCACTTTGACCCAGCAATATGATCAAGGTGATAGTCTCTCACAGCATAACACCAGAAAAAATGCCACCAGTCAAAGTGGAGATGACCTGCTTGTTGAAAACGACCATTATGCCCTGGTTTATAACAATTCATTGGGTGGAACCTATGAACTCCTACGCAGAGTTAGTGAGGAAGATATTAAACTGTCTATAGAGCAATATGGTTTGGAGAATGATGCCAGTCAGGATGTGAAGGCCATAGCCCAGGACATGGTACAAAAGGAGTTGGATACGATAAAGGCCAGTATTCCTGCCTTTTCCATGCCTAACGGAGACGTTCTCTATTTTGAATATAATAAGGAGAAGGATTCGCTAAACGTGGGAACCCTTACCAACATTGGCTTGTCTGTTCATTACAGTTTCCCGTACGACCATTCGGCAGGTTTAGATAAGAATTTGCAGCATGTTGAAGAGCAACTTTCGGAAATGCCTGAATATCAAATACAGGAGGAAAATGAGGAGGTAGAAGACTCGGTTGTTGATACTCAACAGCAAAATGAGTATGCTTCCATTGCTAAGAAATTTTCTGAGCAGATTAATCCGGCATATCATATGCCTAATGGTGAGATTCTTGATTTCCAATATGATCCTGCCACCAACCTTGTTCAGGTTGGCAAAAAGGAAGAAGGAGCTTTCAAGGAAGTTTATAGCCAGGCTTATAACGTCAATCTGTCCATGGCAGAAAATATGACGCAAATTTATAAGGTATTGGCAGAAAAAGATGAATATAAGCTTCCTCTACAGAATGAAACTCCACATGAAGACAGCAACATCCAAACAGATGTTGTAGGCGTTGCTGAGCAAATCGAAGCCACCGGTGTTCCTATGTATGAAGCAGAGAAAGAAGCAAAGACGATCGTGGATGATGAGCAACATGTGAAATATCATGAAGAAAAGGCTCAGGAACAGGAGACGCAAAAGCACCAGGAAGACAATGAGGAAGTCAAAAAGGAAGACAAAGCTTCTGTAGAGAGCGACCATGAAGATAAGGAAGAGAAGAAAAGTGAGAGCAAGGCAGCTTCACATGCAGCCCTTCTTCTTGCAGCATTGGAGATGGCAAAATCACATGAAGGCGTCTGGATGAATGAAAAGGGTAAGAGCAATGCTGAGTTTTTGGCCTCCAAGAAGCCAATCACAGCATTCAATAACATCATGATGAACCTGCATAGTGATCAGCAAGGCTATAAGACCAATCTTTATTCCACCTATAACCAGGCAAAGGAAAATGGCATGTCAGTCAAGAGAGGTCAAAGCTCGCTTCCATTCAACTGGACCAAATGGGAATACCAGAATGTCACGAACCATAATGACACCATTTCTAAGGAGCAGTATAATGCTCTCCCAGATATGGAAAAGTCCAATTATGCAGTCCATGCCCATCGCCAGCGTCATCATGTTTATAACATAGACCAAACGATTCTTTCTGCCAGTGATTCTGAGCAATATTCGGCATTACTCAAGACCAATGGGCAAAAGATTGAGAAATTCGTGGAGACAGCTAAGAATGCATCTAGTCCACCGTCTGCTCTCCAGTTTATCAAGGATCAGGAACAAAAGCATCCTGAGGTTGTTGTCTTTATCAAGAAAGGCAGCTCCTATGAAATCTATGGAGATAAGGCAAAGACTATTGCTCCCGTAATTGGTATGCAGGCTAAGGAAAAGGAAATTGATGGTAAGAAAACGTCCTACTTATCGTTTCCAAGCTATGCGCTTGATACGGTGCTCCCTAAAGTAATCAGGGCTGGAAACCGAGTCGCTATCTGTGACAATCCACTGGAGACGAAAATCAGTAAGGAGGTAGCACCTGCCACCAAGATTCTCTCCCATGCCTACCAGATAGCTGATGCTGTTTGTAAGGCTTCCGGTATTAAGAATGAGCGAGTTCATGTACTACAAGATGCCAAATTCGATAGCAAGGAGAATACGCTTTTCATAAGTGGCATGAGCAAAACGGAAGGAAATGAGCAAGTAAATGCCATTATGAAGGCAAATGACATATTCCGTTCCGTAGTAGCAACCACTGGTGATACAAAGCGACTGGACCGCTCAGGGCGAAACAGCCTTTTACCAGCGGATGATGCCAAGCATGAATTACTCATTAGAGAACTTTCCGCCGGTGTGCTGATGGCAAGACAGGGACTCCCTGCTACATTGTCAAAGGAAAGCCAGCAACTTATCCCCTACTGGGAACGAGAGTTGAGAGAAAATGGGAACTTAATGGGTATGATTGAGCGTGACGTGAACAATGCCATCGAGACGATTGACAACCTTGTAGAAAAAAGAGAAGTGAACTATGATGCCATCCGAGGTCAGTTGCCAACAAAAGATGTTCTCTTAACAGGTAAGGATTATTCCATCTCAGCAGACCTCAACAAACTTCCTTCCATGGAGGCAAAGGAAATGGTCGTAGTACTTGACAGAAAGCAGCAAACTGCAGATGTCATCCTGCCATCGGGTGCCTCCTTGCTTGTGAATAACGAGGTGCAAGGTATGAGTAAGAAGAGAATTGGTATAGCTCTGAAGAAAGAAGGCGTAAAAGAGGTAAGCTTCTATAATGCAGGTGGTAGTCTTGCACTAAAGGAACCAAACAGTTATTATAAGGACAAGGAGGTGACTGTCAGCAAGCTCAAGCAGTTTACGCTAGAAATTCATCAAACCATCGATGTATCAAGCCAGCTTACAGAAAAGCAGGCAACCAAGATTGAGAAATTTCAGGCTATCCAGGACTCTGAGGGAAAGTATGCCTTCTTCATCAAGCCAGAGAATGAAAAATCATTCTCTATCTATCCGATGAAGGAACATCTCAATGCCTATTTCAATGTCATGGGCAAAGACAACAAGCAGGAAATGCATCAGGCTCTGGCCCAGAAATATTATGATATAGGTTACAGGTATCCAGAATCCAAGCAGCAACTCATTGTGCCAAATACCGAAGGTATTGATATGAGCCGCATTGAGAAGGTTAGAATCTGTGCCGACAAGGATGACTCGAAGGTGAAGGTAGTCATTGCCACAGTGGATGGAGAAAGAATGCAGAAGCCAATATCCAAGCAACAGTGGTACAATCTCTGGCTCGCTGATGACATGGCTGAATATAAAAAGGCTGTAGCTGCCGTTACATTTATTCCTCAGATACAACTAACTGCTGGAAATAATCAGCAGCAAGTTCTTGAAAATGAGGGAAGAAATGTGGCCGAAAAAGAGCCTGGAGAAAAGGAAGACTCCCATCAGGAAGCAAGTTCACATAGAGGATTTCATCGATAATAACTAGCCATGGGGAATACCCATGGCTATCACCAACCCAAATGATATGGCAATAGATAAAAATGCATTTTATGCAAAATATGCCCAGGTGGCCATTGAACAACAAATCAAATATGGCATCCCGGCATCCATCACCCTTGCTCAAATGGGATTTGAGAGTACTTTTGGTACATCGCGTCTTGCACGTGAAAGTTCCAATTTCTTTGGAGTGAAACAGGGTGGGTCATGGAAGGGGCCTGTCAGCTACCACGTGGATGATCATGGTTATCCGGAAGCATTCAGAGTGTATTCCGGGGTAAATGCCAGTGTGGAGGATCATTCCAAGGTTCTTCTGTTGGACAGATACCAGAAATATTGTGCCTCAAAAAGTTCCCAAGACTATAGAGGCTGGATTAATGGCATTGTGAAAGGTGGATATGCAAGCAGTCCTACCTATAAGGAAGACCTGCTTGATGAAATTCAACGTTACCATCTTGACAGATATGATCAGATGGGAGTTCTGCAAGCCCAGAAACAAGGTGTCAATATCGGGTATGCAAGGAAGGGTGAACAGTCTCTTCCTAGAATGCCCACCACCCTATCCCTCCCCATTGATTTCAGAAATCTCAAAGTAACAGGTATGTTCCATGAAGATAGAGGAAATCATCTGCATGGAGGCATAGATATCGCAACTGGAGGCAAGAATCTGCCAGTGTATGCGACAGAAAATCAGGGTAAGGTCATTTCTGCCTGCTATGGAAAGGCTACCGGTAATATGATAAAGATCGCATATGACAAGGAGGATGGAACTCAGCTCCAGTGTATCTATATGCACCTGAGCCAAATTAATGTCAAGGAAGGTCAGGTCGTTCAGGCTGGTCAACAGATTGGAATATCGGGCAATACAGGTCGATCCACAGGTCCACATTTGCATTTTGAGACAAAAATCAAGGATGCTTCCGGCAAAATAGAGGCATTCAATCCGATTCATTATCTCGCAGCAATAGAAGGTAGAACCAGTAACGATACACCTCTTTTGAGAAATGGACAAGACCTTCTGGCAGAGGAAAGAAGCAAATATTCACCCGCCGCTCATCCTATATCCCAGGAAGATAAGGCACAAAATCTTCTTGCCAACATTACTCAGTCCAATGATCCAACCAAATGGCTCGGATATTTGATGAGTCAAAATAGTGAAAATGGTATGGATAATAACAAAGATGCCTTTTCTGAACTGATCTCCACTCTCTTTTCTGCAGCTCTTGTCATGGCAGCTAAGATAAAGGCCAATGAGATGCAGGCTGTAGTTAATAGGGAGGCCAGATTGACAGAGAATGGCGAGGAAAAGACGGAATGCCAACTGGTAAAGAGAGAGAGGGAGAAGGTGGATGCATCAAAACTGCACGTCCTCGCAAGTACTATTTTTGAGACCGAATGCCCAGAAAATAAGCAGACTGTCGGTCTCAAACAAGCATAAATTTAAGAATTGTATCATCATTAAAACAAGAAAATATGATCAAATGTAATGTTACCGCGTGCGGCATCATTGTCAGCAGCGCAGTTGAAAAGCAGAATAAGGAAGGTGGAAAATTCCTCGCTTTTACTATCATCGTTCCTATTGAGGGAAAGGACAAGAGTGTCAAGGAACTTCATATTGGAGTAACGGCTGAAGGTGACCAGACTACAGCTGCCAACTATCAGGCAGGACGCCGTGTCACTGTTCATGGAAATCTCTTTATCAAGAAGGTGGAAGAGAATCTTTATTTCAATCTCCGTTCGGAAGGAGCCATTGAGCAGAACGACTCCTCTCTCCCAGACCGTCTGGAAGGAGCTATGGAGTTTAAAGGCAAGATCGGAAACAAGGGTATTGAAACCATGACCAGTAAAAAGGGCACTTCGTTCAAGGTGTTCTCGGCCTTTTCTTCTGATAAGGATGGTGAGAACAGAGCCTTTACATGGGTAAAGTTCATTGTAGGCAAGCCCTTGGACATCAATGTTAATGCAGGTGAGTATGTGGAAGTACATGGTGACATGCAACTGGATGTCTATAAGAATAAGCTTCAGATCGGATGTCGTACCACCTCGGTATCACATTGGGATTTGAAAGCCAATACGTAGTCCAAATGTCATGTACTGAGAAGGAAATAAAAGAACAGATAGGAAAACATTGCCATATATGCTGGGCAATAACCTTGTATCTAGCAATGTTTTCCTATCTAATCATTCATAATAGAAAAAAGAATTAATGAATTATCAAACAAGTCAGAGCAAAGGAGACCGTTTCATGAAGGGATGGCAAACCCTTTTCTCTAAAAGTCAGCAAACAGGCAAGAAGCCGTTTCCTAAGGACCGTTTTTTCTCGCCAGAGGAATTGGAGTTCTTGGATACAACTCAAAGCGAGCTCTCATTGCTGGAGAAATGGGCTTTACAGCTTGGTAAGTGGGCCCGGGATAAGTCAGAAACGTCCCATTTCCCCCAAGTGAAATGGCAAGCAGGAAGATTTTCAACCTGGGTAGATAACATCGAGGAAATGGATTCCAAGAATAAACAGATAGAGCGCTTTCGCCAGTTAAAGGCAGATGGTTACGTTCTTCCTTCTGCCTATGAATCCATGATAGAAGATAAACAGGGTAAGGATTTGGTAGGAATGTTTTTCAAGCAGGGACATGGTAACAAGGAACGAATCTGTACAGTGGATGCCTATATTGGCGGTAATTCCGCAAGAGAATCACATATTGCATATTCCACTTTCCTTTCTCCTTCAACACAACCAGAGCTTCATGAAATTCCTCTTGCGAGGTTTCAGCAACTCATTCAATCCAAGGAACTGGTGCAATTGACACCAGAAGAGACAAAAAGTTGGGTAAAGGGAAGAGAACAGGTGGAGGCCGCTCGTAAGGATTTTATGGCTTTGCAAAAAGATATAGGCAAAACTTACCCTTTGAATTTCGGAGGAGACTTTCCCGCAGTCTCACGTAAGCAAATCTTCTCTCAATTCCTGCAAAAGAACATCACTCCATTGTCATGGAGTTTGAATGCAAAAGATGATATGAAGGTGAACTTCTATGTCAATGATAGATGGGAAAAAGTGCAGCAACTTGATATTACCCCATTGAATGTTCACCAGCACATGGAACTTTTGAGAGCTGTCAAAACGCAACTGGAAAGTGATAATTTGAATGCCCACTTGGAGAAGCTCATGTCCTGTTTGGGAAATAAGATAGGTGATAGCATCTTGTACACCCCAAATTCTCCTGGTGGCATTCAAACCACCGATGACCATGCCGATGGGGTACTTTTATCTAACACTGGCAAATTGTCTGCTTTCAAGAAGCCAAAGAATGTTGAAATACCTCTCAATACGGATGACCTTAAACTCATCAAAGAGGGGTTAATCAAGGAAGGTGTGACTAAAATTGCCTTGCTGCAATCCAAATCACCTGAGGAAACTGAGCAACTTGCTCAGCTCACCAAGGAATTGACCATGATTTTAGGTAGCAAGCAGGCTTTCAATCAGCATCTTAGCCATGTGCTCAGTTCTCCAGAACCATCTCAAAAAGAGTTCAAAGAAACCTCTAAAGAAGATCATGTAAATGACCAGCAAGAAGTTGCGCTCATGAAAGACTATGTTCAATCGATGAAAGATGCCAACAATCCTTTTTCTGGAGATATGATGCTTCTTCCAGACGAGACCGAGATCAAGACTCTGTTTCAAGAGCAAGAGATGTTGGAAGATGATTATGAAAGAAACGTCTCTTCCATGGATCTAAAGGCAAGAAATCAGATGGAAGTTCAAATTCAGAAAAGTGTGGATCATTACGAGAAAAAGCTATCTTCCCTGATTGGTGATTATTTCTTACAGGAGAAGCTTCAACAGAAGAAAAATGCTCCAGAGAATGAAGAAAAGGTTTATATGTCTTCAGAGGATGGTTTTTTCGAGCCCATTAAAGGTAGGTGGCATACTGAGGAACACCTTCATACGCAGGCGTACTCACAGTATGGAAAGCTTATTGCTGACCGATTGAGTTTGCAGGTTACCTATCCGGAACTTCCATGGATTAAAAGCAATGCTGCTCTTCCTCAGGGTATTAATGGAGACAAGTTTGACAGCAAAACATCCTTGCTTCTTTCCATCCTGACGGAAAAGGAGGGATACGAGGTTCCTATCTACATGACGCTTGATGATATTAAGAGAGAAAATCTCAAGGTTGATATCAGCAAAGAAGGTTTCTGTCTGTCAGATGGGAAGACTTTGCAAACAGTATATAATATTGAGCAAACCAATTTTTCTATGGAACATCCTCAGAAATGGGAGCAACTTAGAAAATCATGTCAGGTTTCTGCATCGAAACAAACTTCTGTGATAGGCATGCTTACCGAAAAAGGCAAATATCCTGCACAGGTAATTTTTGATGGCAGAAAAGGTCTGGTCAGCTATAGTGCTAAGGAAGATGCCATTCACCTTGCACCTCATCAGTTATATGAATCAGAGGATGACTATATGAGAGACCTTTCAATAGGCCTAGTGCGTAGTACTCGCAAGGAAGCTGCTAAACTTACCAGATATGAACATTTGGTAAAGGAAGAACTTCTAGCACATATGGGTGGAGCCATGATTGGCCAAAGATGTAAGTTTGACGTGAAAGGCCTGGACTATAACAAATACTGGAAAGACCTACTCAAAAAAGATCCAGGATTCACAAAACATGCCTTGACATCTGCAGAACATGCTGTGAATATCATCTTCCAGTATGTAGAAAAAGCCAATCAAGCAGAATCCCCAGATAAGGGTATTGATTTAAGAACCTCAACCCCCATCGATATGGATGTAGATGGCAATGGCATGATTGAAAGCCAGGAAAACATGGCTGCCGATACCAAGCAAGGTGAGAATGAGCAAGCTCATGACCATAAAGAAGATACCATGCTGCCACATGCATCCAAAAGCAAGTGTTCCAGATAATACGGAGAGTGTGTCATAGATATATGACATACTCTCAAATTTCACCAAACAGCAACATAACGGGTGCAAAAAAAGTACAAACAAAACACAATGAACGGAATGATAATGGTTTAAGCCACAAATAGTTATCTTAAAATTTGGCGTTTTCATTTATTTTTAGTATTTTTGCGCAAATATTTTAATTAACTTGAATCTTTTAAATAAATATGTATCAAGAATATTACGATAATGACAACTATCAGGATGATATGAATTATTACCCAGTTGAAGAATACAACTGGAGTCCTAATTTATTTGCCAAGATTGTATCCTACTTGAATGAGTCTGTCTCACCGGATGTAATCAGATTAGGCATTATTGCTGGAATAAGAAAATCATCATCCACAGAGGACGCACCTACCAATTGGGATAAGGTGGAAACCATGCGCCGTTATGTGGATAGCGTTAACAGAGGACTGGGCTTGCCACAGGATGCGACTCTCATGTCTCTTCTTCATTCAACCCAATGGACGGGTTATGGACTTTTCTCAATGAGTTTTATCTCAGAAAAGAATCTGGACTATCAAGGAATCTGCATGGATGAGCAAACTTCCCTATCCTACCCAAGTATGGTATTTCTCATCGCATTAGTGAAGGGAATGAGTATGATTAATCTTAAAAATCCTTCTTCAACAGATGAAGCCGCTAAAACATATACCTATCTTGTACCAAGCCAATTTTCAACATTTTCATACGCATCATTCCTCAATGTAGCTAATCATCGCCTCTTCAATAAAGAGGAAATCACCCCACAGGACATAGAAGAACTTACCGGCCTTGCATTCAAGGGACGCTATTGGAAACAGGGAACCTCTTTAAAAGGTAAAGATAGCGAACTGTTTATCAATGTTCTCAAAAGTATTATGTCTGATATCTTGGGACTCACGCTCGATGTTGATATGGAGTCTTTTTCCAAACAGGCTAAGCAGGTTGAACTGATTGCAGCCACTCCAAAGGAGGTCACTCTCACAGAAAAGGAGCTATCTACCCAAAAGTTGAGTGTTGCAAAAGCAGTGGAAATAGTACTCAACAGATGCTCTCTCCCTCTTGAAAGAGACCAACTCCTCTTAGAAATTCAGGAATTAAGACCTTCTACAAGAGAAGATACTTTCAATACCATGCTTTCAAAGCTTCATAAAGACGATGTTGTCAACTTCTTCGAAGGTGGCTTAATTGGTGTCAAAGGAAAACGATATGGAAGAGGCTATAAAAAAGTTGATCGTTTTAAGACAATACTGCGTTAAATTAACATTTAATCGTCTGTAAATCAATAACTTATATTAAGAAATGCTTATGAAAACTTAACTATAAAAAGTTGGTCAAGTCGCTGATTTTCAGTAACTTTGCAAATCACGACAAACGCAAAATTATATGAATACAGGACTTGACCAATATATGGATATCTTTAAAGATGCAGTTGAAGATTCGGCTGCAAAGTTAACAAAAAGTTTCGAGAAAATACTCATCGAGGTGATAA